>ENA-OPXM01000018-OPXM01000018.1-human-gut-metagenome-genome-assembly--contig:-NODE-18-length-140044-cov-8.794505_pt1 | contig 140044 bp, 141 predicted proteins | sample MGYA00241707_ERZ502035 | MGnify/ENA primary metagenome ERZ502035 (study PRJEB25962, sample SAMEA2043051) | human gut metagenome | biome: human gut; feature: human-associated habitat; material: faeces... | reverse complement strand
AAAATTGGTAATTTTTAAACGATCATTTTTGGTGAATTTTATATTGACATTATCAAAAAGTGAAAATTTAACTAATCCAAATAATTAAAACAACTCAGAAAGTGCAGATCTAAACACCTAAAAGTAAACAAGGCATTTATTTTACTTTTTTAGATTTAATTAAATCTACCAATGCTAAAACAGCACAAACCAAACACCAACCAGCCCAAATATTTAGGTCAGTATATGATCCAGCTAACATAAAGCCTAGCAATGTTGCTATACCAAACAATACAATCATTGCAATATCTCCACCTTTTTTCTCTGAATTTCTTGTTGATATGCTAACAATGCCTCCAGCCAACATTAAAATAGCTAAAATAATACCCGCAGAACCACTACTTTCACCATTTTCCGCTAATGTATTTGCCATTCCAGCTGCACATGATTGCAATGAAACCAGAAAAAACAAACAACAGCATAAAATTCCTGATACTAATTTCCAAACTTTCATATTCAATCTCCTTCTCTATTTTCAACATTTAATATAAGTCTAATAATTATAAATTTCAACTGTAAATTTTTTTCATTTGAATAACATATTGCTAGCATCAAAATATATAGCAACAAATCTTTTACCGATATTTACAATCAAAAAAATTTTATCTGTAATATACCAATGTATCATTCCTTCGTCCTAAGTATAAGATCCATTGATATTAAACCTAAAAACACCGCCAGAAAATATCTATCATTACAACACTTCCCGACAACATAGCTTAATTGATTATATACGATTATATGTGAAGTGCCATAATAATAACCTAAATAAAAATGTCAACTATAATTGATTATATTGATTTAAATATATACTATAAACTTTTAAATATTCATTTATCCACATTCTTAAAAAAATACTATTTTGTTCAATTTGAAATAAATTTGAAAAATTATTTATATCTGTTCAATAATAGTAGCGACAATATACGGAATTGTTTTATCAACTCCTGTTACAGTTGTATAGGATTGCATTCCACGTCCAATACCATATATTGTAACAATATCATCTTCTAAAATACGTTCGCTGCTATCTGATTCTAAATAATCTACATAAACTGTATCCTTCCAAATTCCGTATGAGTCTTTTGTTATATCAATTAAATAAGTAGTATAACCATCACATGGAATAGATTGGATAACTTTCCCTTTTATATACACTTTTTTTCCAGAATATTCTTCACTATTTCTAGCTAGTTGGTCATAATTTACTGGAATTGACTCACTTTTTAATTTTTCTATCGGATCTGTAGTACATGATACAGATAATGTCGTCTCCATTCCATTATACAAAATTGTTAAATTTGAAGTTTGACCAGCAACAAGAGTATCACTATCTTGATAATTTATTGCTTGTACTTTAAAATCTTCCACATTTTCTGAGGTCCCATCAGAATATGTTGCAATAACTCTTATAGAACTTTTATCAACAATTGCACCATCTTCAGTGGATCCAATATATTCAGCAGACAAACCTATCATTTCCACTGACCAATCACAAGCGGTTTCTTTAAAGTTTTTGAATTCTTCAGATTCTTTTAACTCCTCATCATTAATATACTTTGACGGAGTTAGTGTAGTAACAAATTCAATGGAATTATTAGTATTACAAGATGTTGATATAGTATACATTACATGATTCGAAACACTAATAATGTTTGACTGAACAGTCTTGCTATTTTCACAATTGACTATCATTGAATCATCAGATCCAGGGGTATTACCTTCTGAATATTTTGATTGATATGGTTCTTCGAATAAAGTTTTAATATCCCCAATTAAATTCCTGTATTCTTCTGAATATTTATCGTTTGATTCACCGTCTACGTAGTTTGCTTTCAAAGATATTGAATTGACAAGATTATTTTTTACATTTGCAATAATAGAAATACCGTGTTTTGCTTCCAAAACATATTCTTCTCCATTATTTTTTTGAAATGAGGAATCATTTTTTAATATTGAGGGAATTTTATAATTTATTATACTTTCTAATTCTTCTATGCTAACAGAAAAAGAATCATATGAATTATTTACTGAAATCAATTCAACAGGCTGATTTATAGTTGAAGAACATCCAGTTAATAAAAGCATAGAGCTTAATAGAAACATAATTATTCTGTTATAAGTAAAATTAATTTTAAATAATTTCATATATCCTCCAAAAAACACCACATCTACTACAGTCATTTCGGTATATAAAAAAATATCGCATTTTCTGTGGTATTACATCTCCAAAAACCAATCGCTAATCAAATATATACGAATTATATCATCAATCACAAATCAAAAAAATCATTTTCTTATATTTAATTATATTTGGCAATATATAAAAAAGCCAAAAAGTTTCATGTAACACATTTTGGCTTTATCTTTATTCATACATGCAAAATTTAAGAAAGCAATATTTATAATATTTTAGGAAGTATCTAACTAATTTAAATCAATATAATTTGCTTGTCTAAATGCGTTTAATTTGAAAATAATTTGTTCATCTAACATGTCATCTGGAATTTCTATCAGAGCATAAATAGTTTTATTTTGATTAGGCTTAATCTGAGGGAAAAGTTCAAAATTTGTTTGATCATCACTTAATCCAATCATGAATCCATTATAGCAATAACCATCGCCAACTAGAGTAGAAACAGAAATAGTATCATCAACGCTAAGATCAGTCGTCATTTTATTTAAGATGCTTAATTCTAAAATAGCATAAGTTGAATTTACATTATCTACTTCATAAGAATGTGTTATATATTCTCCTTGTACTGGCGTATCTAATTTTTTTGTGGTATATCCTTTAACAATAGAAATTTCAATATTTTTATTTTCGTCAGAAATGACGTCTCCATAATTAAATTTATTCATTTTAGGTTTTAAGTTTTCTTTATTTAACAAAAAAGATTGAGTATCTGATCCATATACTAATTGAAGTTCAATATTATCACTTATTGCTTCTTTGTTTATTTCTGAATAAACGTGAACATATCCAGAGGTTTTGGGCTTTATTACATTAAAATTTAAAACTTCCCCACCTACTTCGGCTTGAGAAGAGATAGTATATTCAGCTCCATCAATAATATATTTTCCTTCTAAAGAATTAAAAGGATTGAAATCTTTTTTTCCATTATTAGTAACATCTAAAATGAAATCTAATAAAACGTTTGATGAATCCTGTGGTTCATAATATAATGAATTTCCTATTGGTGCAACACCTTCTAGTTTAGTTGTACTTTCTAAACCTACAACTTTATATTCTATATCATCACCTAAAGTTCCTTTATAACCTATTTTTACCTCCTCTTTAGCCTTTCCAGTTCCACATCCAACCAAAGCAAAAGACAACAAAAAAACAGTCAAAACAGATAAAATTATTTTTTTCATATATTTCTCCTATCGCTATTATTTATTATATTATATACTATAATAATTGAATCCACAATTGAAAGCGTATACATTTATTTGGTTTATATACTTTAGGACAAAAAAATTATATTTATAGATAATATTCTATAGATTTTGTAATATTTGACTTAAAGCCAATTAAAATAAAAGATTCTCGAAAGTAGGAAAATGTCTTATTTAAACTCTTTAACCATAAAATGTTTTGAATAGAAATTGTAATTTCTTTCCTACTATCTCCATCTTTTTATCAACACAATTTTATAGAAATTTGCCACAAAAACGCCACACTTTATCTTTAATTTATCATTATTCACAGTAGTTTATAGTAGATATTATCTTCAAAAACGCTTATAATTAGGCATCGAACAGTCCTAATAGGCACAAAAAAGGAGAGTATAGAAACTCTCCGAGGACGCCATTTCTATTTACATTTAGAACTGCAGATCATGCAGTTCTTTTTTTATTCAATAATAAAAACCACACCCTGACGATCTGCTGAACCAGAGGCTAGAGATACTTCTTTATCCAAATAAGCATCAAGATCTAATGTATCTAATTTCCCTTCCATGATCAAATTCTTTTGATTCTGTTTATAAATCTTAATATATGAATCTGTATGCATGATCGAAACATAATTTCTTAACTTCATCACAACATCCCCTTTTTTTTATTATAATACACTTCTAAAAAGAATGACATATAAAATCAAGCCTGACAACGCCAGGCTTTTTCTTACCAATCTTCTCTGTGAACGATCTGTCCTTCAACATGAGCTCCGTCTATTGTCAAAATTCCATAACTAGGCGTTTTGCCATCGCGGGGGCTTGTTGTTGATCCAGGATTCATCAAAAAGATTCCATTTTTCCATGTCATCTTTGAAACATGCGTATGCCCATAAAGAACGATATCGCAACCATTGTCATATGCCATGGAAGCTAATGTTTCTTCTCGATTTAAAAACGAACAACGGTGTGAATGAAGAACAAGAATACGGTGTCCCTGTGCCTCAATGATGCGTTCATCTTCAAATCCAACAAAGTAATCATTATTCCCTCGAACAAAGATCCACTGTGGATACCATTGAGGATCATCTTCTAAATCTCCGCAATGAATGAAAAGATCTGCATCCTTGTGTTTATCAATAAGTTCATCCAAAATATCGTTTCGATAGTGTGTATCACTGACTACAATAATTTTCATCATATTTCCTCTTAATTTAATTCTTCTTCAAAAGTCATCTCTTCCATGCATACATCTTTATCATGCATTTGTCTTGCGGTCTGCTGCCCCACATATCGTAATACAAAAGGTTGATAAAGCTGGTTTGTTGTAGATTCTTTACCCTCAGGATAACGAATGACAAAACCATAACGATATGCATTTTCTCGGAGCCAATCCATTTTTAGTCGAGCGGTATCTGATAAGTTTTCTAAAACTGTCGAATAATCTCTAGTTACATATACATTGTTTTCTATGCATAGATTGATCCATTCATCCATTTCCTGTAAACCAATTGTAAATCCTAATTGAAATTCATTTTGGCCTGCCGGAAGCATATAATCATTAATCTGATCTGGGATTCGATTATTTAATTGAACATATTCTTCCATGATAGCTTCATACGATAAATATCCTTGCGCAAGATCTAATGAAACTTCATTATTCATCACAGAACCAAAATCCTGGATCATAGATTGAAGATTCGAAGCTACTTCACTTCTTACAGAAACAGAAGAAACGCTCACTAGATCTGATGGAACATATTTATAAACTGTACTATTCTCATTCAAGATAACATAAGGAAGACTTGGATCACTTACGAGTTCAAGATTTTCATTAAAAATGGCTTCATTTTCATAAAATGTAGTTAAATCAACATAAGTATAATGCTTCAACAAAGTCACAAGAATATCTCTAGAAAAGTTTTGACGATATTTATTCACAAAATTTACGATATAATCATTCGATGCATCTTGAACACTTTTGGCAGCACTATATAAATATGCGTTATGAAGATCAAAATCTGGCTCATCGATAAATGGAAGAAATGTTTCTGGTTTGATCTGCTGCGTAATCAGATAGTCTATATCTTCACTATCCAGCTTTTCCAATATGATATCTCTATTTTCTTCAGTAACATACGGATAGCGGGCAAGCGGATCATAGGAACGATTGATCTGATAGAAACAAATACATCCAACACAGAAACAGACTACGATCAATAAAACTCTTAGACTAAGCGTTTTTTTATCCATTCTCTGACTCCTTTAAAGGAATTATACTCTGCTTATCATCTTCATGCAAACGCTGATACAAACTAAGCGCTACATCCTGTGGTAAAACTTCGGATAACTGTTCAACGCTTGCCAAACGTATCTGTTTCATGCTCTTAAAATGTTTTAAAAGCTGTTTTTTACGCTTTTCTCCAATACCGCTTACTGTGTCTAACATAGATTGTGTCATTCCTTTTGATCGAAGTTTTCTATGATAGCTAATGGCAAAGCGATGTACCTCATCCTGCATCCTTGTCAATAAAAAGAACAAAGGATCTTCTTTATTTAAAGGTATCTCATTTAGATTTTCATCAATCAAAGCCCTTGTACTGTGCTTATCATCTTTGACCAAACCAGCTATACGTAAATCTAGATCCAACATTTCCTTTATTTCTTTAGCCGCGTTGATTTGCAAAGCACCACCATCTACCAACAAAAGATCCGGCATTGGTTTCCCTTCTTTCAATAAGCGAAAATAGCGGCGGTATATAACTTCTTTCATACTGTCTAGATCCGACACATAACCATCTAATTTATAATGGCGATATTGGCTTTTATCTGGTTTACCATTCTCAAAGACAACCAGCCCACTCACATTATAAGCTCCAGAAATATGCGAGTTATCAAACATTTCAACCGTTTCTATCTTTGTATGAAAGATTCTCGAAAGATGTTGATTGGCCATTTCGAGTTCTTTATCTTTACGGAATACAAGCTGAAATTTCTGGTCATGCGCTTCTTTGGCATTCTTGATGACAAGATCGACTAATTTCTTCTTTTCTCCTCGTTTTGGTATATGCACTCTTGTATCCAAAGCTTCTTCCAAAACCGTAACTGGTGTTCCTTCTGGTACTAAAATTTCAGAGGGAACAATATTCTTTTGATAGTATTGAACGATATAGGATACAAACGCTTCCATCGTATCTTCATAGATTGGTTCGATACTAAGGGTTCTTTCCAATAACTTCCCTTTTCGAATAAAAAAGCCTTGAAAAGAGATATATCCTTTATCTTCATACCAGCCAAAAACATCGCGCGAAGCACGATCTTTAAAATCAATTGTCTGCTTTTCAATTACATGTTCAATGGCTTGAATTAAGTCATAAATTTCTTTCGCCCTTTCAAAGCGAAGCTCATCACTAGCCTGTTGCATTTGCTTTGAAAGATCATCTATGATCTCTTTAGCATCCCCATCAAGAAAGCGACGAATGGCTTTGCGATTTTCTTCATTGACCTTATTATCAATTTCTTTAAAACAATATCCCAGACATTGATGCATGTGATAATAAAGACATGGCTGCTTAGGCATATTCTTACATTTTCGAATTGGAAAGATCTGATTGATTAATCGAACAATTTCATAAGCTGACTGAGCACTTGGATACGGACCATAATAAGTATCTTTTTTATTCTTCACCTGACGTGAAACTCGAACAGTAAAACATGGATCTTTAGAGATTACGATGTATGGATACGATTTATCATCCATAAACATAATGTTAAATGGTGGTGTATGTTTCTTGATCAAATTGATTTCCAATAATAAAGCTTCTTTTTCAGAACCAGTTACGATAAATTCGAAATCTCGAATATGTGAAACCAATCGAGTTGTTTTATTATCATGAACACCGTGAAAATAAGAACGAACTCTATTCTTTAACACTTTGGCTTTTCCTACATACAAGATCTTCCCTTTTTCATCTTTCATTATGTAGCATCCAGGCTGATCTGGTAAAAGCGCCAATTTATCCTGTAGATGTTGAGAAATCATACCATTCACCTACTTCAACACTACAATTGTAGCCCCAAGACCACCTTCTGATGGACCTGCGCTAGTTTTGGATTTCACTTGAGGATGCCTATCTAAATCACGCCAAACTGCATTTCTTAACTTTCCTGTTCCCATTCCATGAATAACACGAACTTGTTTTACTTTATGTGCAACCGCTTGATCTAGATAATCATCCAATGCCTTTAGTCCTTCTTCAACATGCATACCAATCAAGTTGATCTCCAAAGGGAAACGTTTGAAAACACGATCTACTGAAGAAGAGGAAACTTTCTTTATTTGTGGACGAGGCATCTTCTTTAAACGCGATAACTTGATCTTCATCTTCATTCCATTAGTTAAGATCGTTGCTTCTTTTTTTCGTATATCCAGGATCTCTCCATGTGAATTCAAATCCACAACACGCACATAGTCTCCTACCTTCAAATCTTCGTTAGCTTCCGGTTCTTCTTCCTTTTCAGGTCCTAACAAGTTGATCTTATGCATCATTTGAGTCTGTTCATGGATTTTTTGATGTTTTTGTTTGCGCAACTCATTAATGATTTCTTTTGCCTCGGCTCTTTTTTCTTCCAGCATATCATTCAGCTTTTCTTCATACTCACGATCAAAGCGCATCTTTTTCGCATCCAATTCTTCTTGTTTTTGAGCAGCTTTCTTTTGAAGTCTATGAGCATCTTGAATCAATTTATTGAAACGATCTTTTTGTTTTAACACATCATTTTGAAGCTTTTCTAACTTCTCAAGTTCTTTTTCAACATTTTGTTCATTCTCATTTTTAAATTGAACAGCTTTATCTAAGATAGCTGCATTTAAATGATATTGAGCAGCGATATCAAACGCATATGAAGCTCCAGACACCCCTGGAATATATCGATAAGTCGGTTTCAATGTATCCTTATCAAATTCTACGCTGGAAACCAATATATGTTCATTGGCTTTACCAAATGCCTTAACTTGTGAATAATGAGTACTGGTAATGATCGTACAACCTTTATTAATTAAAAAATCCAAGATTGCTACAGCAAGGCTTGCCCCCTGTAAAGGATCTGTACCATTTCCTACTTCATCTAAAAGCACAAAAGAATGTTCATCACATTCATTACAGATAGTTGATATTTTTGAGATATGTGAAGAAAAAGTAGACAAGTTATTTTCAATGGATTGATTATCACCAATATCAAAATACATAGATGTATAAAATGGTATCGTTGCCTTATGACAAAGCACAGGAAAACCACAGTGACTCAAAGCGACAAAAAGTCCTACAGTTTTTAATGTCACAGTTTTTCCACCCATATTTGGGCCTGAGATCATTAAACAATATTCATTTGATTTTAAAGTATAGTTATTGGCAACCACTTTCTTTTCATCAATCAATGGATGTCTGGCATGCTCCAGTAACAAAGCATGATCCCTGGTCTGAATAACAGGAATGCACCCATCATAACGATATGCCCATCTTGCCTTGGCTAGTTCTGTATCAATTAATGTCATCGTTTCTAAATTAGAAGAAATTGCGATTGAATTAGACGCTACTTTTTTGGTCAATTCCTTACAAATTCTTTGTTTTTCTTCTTCAATCTCAGAGATGATCATTTGAATTCGGTTGTTCAATGAAGTAAATTCCTGAGGTTCTACATAGTAAGCCAACCCGCTTTGGCTAGAGCCATGGATCATACCACCAAAACTATATTTATCCTGTGCCTTAACAAGCACACATAAACGATTGGAAACTGTGGTCGTCATTGCTTCCATCAATTTGGAATTGTTCTTTTTAAGAAAAGATCGAGATCTTGTTTGTAAATCTAAGCGAGTGTCTATTAATTCCTTATGTTTATTTTTTAATAATGATGTTGCATCTTCTTTGATGGAACCTGTCATATCAATTTGTTTTTGAATCGATGTTACTAAATCTGTACATAACGTCATGCTTCTAGCATGATCATTCAACAATGGATATGTTTCATCAAATGTATTATAAACACTACGACAAGCGACTAAGAAAGTCATGATATCCAATAATTCTTTTCCATTTAAGATCATGCGCTTTGATGCTTTAGCGACATATCCAGATACGTCATGACACCCTGCCATGTTTAAGATCGATCCACTTCTTACAAATTCCAGACCTTCTTTTACAAGATCTAAATGCTCCATAATTTCCATACGGTCATGGAGAGGAAGTGAATCTTTAATCTCATTTTTCGAGCATGAAAAAGAAGCAAACGATGCAACTTGCTCCAAGACGCGATCAAAATCAATAGCTTTATTTAATTCTTCTCGATAATTTTCCACAAACATCACCTACCAAATATATGAAATTAGTTCGTCCACAAAAGATAGAACACCACTCTGCACAAATAAACTGCCATTTTCAATAAAAGGCAATCTTAAAAAGATCGTAATGAGACCAAGTATCAATAATACCTTAACAGCACCAAGCACAAGCCCAAGCATGTGATTGATAAACGATAAGGTTTTGATCTTGGAGGTTCCTCGCATCAAAAAACACAAGATCCAATATACAATACGAAACACAACGATCAAAATAACAAACCAAATGATCGCATTGATCAAAGAAGTACTGATATCGTTAATGATCGATACAGGCGTACTGATTTGATATATAGGAAATATATCGGCTACAGCACCACATAACATACCTGAAACGATATATGAGGCAATTAAAGAAACGACATCGAATAATTGTCGCATAAACCCTTTACGGTATGCCAAAAATAAAAATAAGGCACTCACAAAAACGATGATCATATTATAGATCATAAAATCTTCTACATTTATTATCATGTGTGTATTTTATCACGATTTGAAAAATCACAAAACACATTTACATACTCCCAAGAAATAATCCCTTCTATTTTAAAAATATGTTACAATGCTTGCATGAACACAATAACGAAAATAATGTCAAAAAAGCAGATTGAACAACTCAAAAAACAAATCGATCCATATGTATTAAAAGTTAGCCAACCTGCTTATACATATTATCAAGCTAAACTTGAATCTTGTACGATCACTGCATATACAAGCGGGAAAGTCGTCTTCCAAGGAAAAGATCTTAACTGGCTATCTCAAGAAAGCTCTTCAGAATCAAAAAATATGTTTCCTCAAGCTGGAAGTGATGAAGTAGGAACTGGTGATTATTTTGGACCTGTTGTGGTCAGTGCCGTCATCGTATCCAAAAAAAATGAGGACGTATTACGAAACTTAAAGATTCAGGATTCAAAACAAATAAACGATGAAAAAATACGAGTGCTCGCAAAAGAAATTAAATCGCTTTGCCCACATACGATCCTGATCGTATCCAGCTCTAAATACAACAGTGTGCACAAGCAGCACAACATGGTTGATATCAAATGTAAACTACACAATCAAGCTTATTTGAACTTGATCAAAAAAGGATACACTTTACCTGAACACATTATCATCGATCAATTTGTTCAAGAAAAGAGCTATTATCGCTATTTATCCAATGAAAAAGAAGTTGTCAGAAACATTCATTTTGAGACCAAAGCCGAAAACAAATATCTGGCAGTTGCCTGCGCCAGCGTATTGGCCAGAAATGCTTTCTTAGAATACTGGGATATGCTTGAGGAAACATTTGATTTTACTTTTGAAAAAGGAGCAGGAAAAAAAGTCGATCAATGTGGAAAAAAATTTGTCCTTAAATATGGTATGGATAAATTAAATGAAGTTGCCAAGATTCACTTTAAAAACACAGAAAAAATACTTGATCTTATAAACAAATAAAAACGCACAATGGCGTTTTTTTAATTCTCAATAAATTCAAACTCAAATCCACATAGCTGTACGGTATCTCCATCCATACAACCTGCTTCTCTTAAAGCTGCATCAATTCCCATATAGCGCATTCGATCCGCAAATAAATAGAAATCTTCTTCTGTATTCAGCTTGTTGATATTAAAGGCACGTTCAATTTTTGTTCCAGTAACTTGCCATACATGATCTTCAACTTGCGTAACTTCAATTTCCGGTCTTTTCTCTTCGAATGTGTATAGAACACTTGATTCGGTTCCTTCATCATCCATGATTGGGAATGTAGGCGTAGTCGCTAACAGATCCGCTGCCTTTCTTAATACTGGATCTAATCCTTCGTGAATAATTGTAGTTGTTTCAAACACTTCTACATCCGGATATTTCTTCTTAAATCGTTCTAGATTTTCTTTGGCATTATCTAGATCCATTTTATTCGCCACAACAATTTGCGGTCTTTCCAATAAACGCATCTGATAATCTTTTAATTCATTATTAATAATTTCATAGTCTTCCAGTGGATCTCTTCCCTCCGAAGACCCCATATCTATAACATGAAGAATGACGCGGCAACGTTCAATATGTTTTAAAAATTGATGTCCTAATCCTTTACCGGTACTAGCTCCTTCAATAAGACCTGGAAGATCAGCTAAAATAAAGCTTCTTCCATCTTTTGTTTGAACGACACCAACATTTGGATGAATGGTCGTAAAAGGATAGTCTCCAATTTCAGGACGGGCACGTGAAACCGCGTCCAGGAATGTTGATTTCCCAACACTTGGAAAACCTACAAGTCCTACATCCGCCAAGACTCTTAACTCGACAATTGCATCAAACTCATCACCTGGTTTACCATCTTCTGCATATTTTGGAGCTGTATTACGACTGGATTTAAAATGGAAATTTCCTCTTCCGCCTTTTCCTCCATGGGCAACGATCTGTTGTTGATGAGGCTTAGTGAGATCGGCAACGATTTGACCTGTTTCGGCAACTTTTACGATCGTGCCAAGCGGTACTTTTACGATCTTATCCTCTCCGTTTGCCCCATGCATCTTTTTATTTTTACCTTTTTCTCCTGGAGTTGCGAATACCTTGCGATGATATCTCAGATCTAAAAGTGTTGTCATTCCTGGATCTGCTTCAAAAATAACATTTCCACCATCACCACCATCGCCACCAAAAGGTCCACCGTAGGCTACATATTTTTCATGTCTAAAACTTACGATTCCATCTCCACCACGACCGGCCTTGATATGTACTTTTACCTGATCTACAAACATTCTAGCAGCTCCTTTCTAATAACCAAAAAAATAGATCCCATCACCAGGGATCTAAATAATTCCTTAAGCCTGTGGATAAACAGAAACTTTCTTTTTATCCTTACCAAGACGTTCGTATTTGACAACACCGCTTACCAATGCGAATAAAGTATCGTCAGCTCCACGTTTTACGTTTGTACCTGGGTGAATTTTAGTTCCGCGCTGGCGGTAAATGATGCTTCCTGCATGACAAGACTGTCCATCAGCTAATTTTGCACCTAAACGTTTTGAATGAGAATCACGACCGTTCTTAGTAGAACCTACTCCTTTTTTAGAAGCAAAAAATTGAATATCTAATGTAAAACGCATGATTACACCTCTTTCCTTATGATTCTGATATATTCAGGATAGCTCTCAACCATTGTCTCAAGCTGTATTACAATACATCTTAAGACTTGTTCAAGGCCTTCCTTTGATTCTTTTACTTTGATAGAAATTCTATTTTCTTTCATTTCAAGGATACAATCGTTTTTAAACAATTGATCCAAAGCATTCAATGCTCCAATAGAGATTGAAGAAGCACCTGCGCATACTAGATCTTTTCCAGAATCATCAAATCCTGCATGTCCTTCAATTTCAATTGAAGAAATGAGATCCTTGGCACAGACTACTTTAACTGTAACCATTATTAAGCCTCGATTGCTTCGATTTTTACACGAGTATATGGCTGACGGTGTCCTTGTTTACGACGAGTTGAAGATTTTTTAGGTTTGTATTTCACGATAGTGATTTTCTTACCTTTACCCTGTTTTTCAACTACACCAGTAACTTTTGCACCTTCTACAAATGGTTTACCAATTTTTCCATCGGCGAACAACACTTTGTCGAATACTACAGTATCACCTTCGTTAGCTTCTAATTTTTCAACAAAGATAACTGCATCTTTTTCAACACGGATCTGTTTTCCACCTGTCTCGATAATTGCGTACATATGTGCACCTCCTATTCAAATGATTCTGATACTCGCCATAAAGGTGTGCATCGCAACTTAAACCTTTTCTGTGCGGTTGCTAGACCGAATCGGAGTCTGCAACGCATTTATTTTACTTAATAGAACATATAACGTCAAGTTATTTTAATACTTTTTTCATTATTCGTTAAATAATATCTAGTTACTTGTAGAAGATGGTAAGAATGGTCGAACCGCATCTGCTAAACTATGAATATTACGAGTTTGAATTAGAACTGTACCTTCCCCATGGAATTCATTGACCAACCCTTCGCCTGTTGTAAAGCCAAATGTACCTGACGCGATTGAAATATCATAATTGAGTGTAGCATCCCATGCGACAACATGTTCATTATCGATACGAATTGGATTATCTCTTGTCACTTGAAGAGCTAAAATATCACCAAAAGCTGAGACCAGTAAATCGCCTTCACCTTGTGTTTCCATCACAAACAATCCGCCTGTGCCTCCAAATACTGCTTTTCCTAAATCTTGTGATTTCATAACATACTCTACACTGTCATCACAAGCTAAGAAGGCACCTGTATTCAATCGATACTGTTTATTAGCATCTACATGAAGACAGTGAATTTTACCTGGGATAGCAGGAGCTGCTCCTACATATGCATCTTCACTTTCTCCAGTAGCATGCGTAATAAACATACTTTCTCCACTGGTTATGCTTCGACCAATAGCGCTCAAAACTCCGCCAAACCCTTTTTTAGAGCTGTTCATCTTACCTTCTAAATGGGCATTTGAAATATAAGCCATTGCTCCTCGTTCTAGTTTGATTGTCTCATCAGCTCTTAATTCAATATGTACCAATGGACAATCTGAATCGCCTAAAATTTTAAAATTCATAATATGTTTCCTCAACTTTCTTTTTTGCCACCTGCAACTAAAGTATAAACAACTACACATATACTTGTAAACAAAATATTAGTTATCTGAATCTACCCACTCCAATCGTCTTGCCAAGATAGACATATCACGATCTTTTTTCCCTTGAACAATGACAATCTGATTACGTTCGATTTTTAACTTATTTTGATCATAAAGACTCGGCATGACTGCCACATCAATCTTGCCGCATTCATCTTCAATATTCATAAAACACATCATATCCTGTCGTTTTGTTTTGTGTGTTCGAAAACTTGCAACCCTTCCTATCACCTGCACATAATCCATCTTTTCCTGTAATTGAGAAATTGGAATACATTTTGGATATTTTTTACGTAAAGTTTGTACTGGATGCTCACTTAAATAAAAACCTAAAATATGGTGTTCTCGTTGCGCTTTTAAAAGCGTATTCTCTTTGATCTTTAAAATCGAAGGTCTTGAAACGACTGTAAAATCAAAAAGAACCTGATTTTTTTCTTCAACACGAACAAGCCTTGCATAATCTAAAATCTTAGATAAATTTTCATTCCATGTTGCTCGATTATATTCAAACCCATCTAGAGCTCCACCATCGATTAAGATTCGTAAAGATGATTCACCCAAGCCTGCTGCCGAAACACGAACCACAAAATCAATACCATCTTTAAACTCTCCTTTAGTTCTTTCTTTTAAGATAATCGGATAGATTGATCTTCCAATTCCTTTCATGACTTGAAGTGGCATGCGTAAAGCATCATTTTCAATCGTATAAGAAGCCTGAGAATGATTCACATCGCAAGGCAATATCTTAATTCCTCTATGTTGACACTCATATATATATTGAGCTGTCTTAACTTCTGAGCCTATAACACTATCTAATAACCTTTGATAAAAGAACAGTGGATAGTTTGCCTTAAGATAAGCCATCTGATAGGAAATCAACCCATACGCATAACTGTGGGATTTGTTAAACCCATAGCCTCCAAATCGTTCCATGGAATCAAAGAGTTCTCCTGCTTGCTTATAAGACACTTTATTATTTAGAGCACCTTGAATAAACTGCTCTTTATAAGATTGCATGATTTCAACTTTCTTTTTAGACATAGCTTTTCTTAGATTATCGGCCTGTGCCAATGTAAAACCGCCAATAACCTGAGCACATTGCATAACTTGTTCCTGATAAATCATTAAGCCATAAGTTTCTTTTAAATAAGGTATAAGTTTTTCATGTGGATACTCAATCAAACTTGCATCATTCTTTCGTTTGATATATTCATCGATATTTTGCATAGCACCTGGTCGGTACAAAGCCAAAACAGCGCTGATATCTTCAAACTTAGAAGGTTTCATCTTACGTAATAAATTCTTGATTCCTTCACTTTCCAACTGGAAAACTCCAATCGTGTCGCCTTTTGATAACAACTGATATGTCTTGGCATCATTTAAAGGAAGTTTCATGATATCAATATCTATATGGTGCTGTTTTAAAGTATTAATAATTTGATAAATCGTCGTTAAATTACGCAATCCTAAAAAATCCATCTTGATCAGACCAAGGTCTTCAAGATATTCCTGTGTGAATTGCGTTGCTGTATTTTCTTCATCAATTTGAACTAAAGGGCAAACTTTCTCAATATCCTGATCACTCAAAACGACACCAGCCGCATGTACGGAAATGTGTCGAGGAAGACCTTCCAATGGAAGACATAATTCAAACAGTTCTTGATCCTTTTTGTCGGTATCGATCATTCTTTTAAAAGCCGGTATTTGCTGATATGCCATCTGCAACGTCATATTTGGGGCATTTCCAATTAATTTACATAATTCATCTACTTTTCGTATTGGCATCGCAATGACCCTTGCGACATCACGAAGCACCTGCTTTGCCTTCAAGGTATTAAACGTAACGATATGAGACACATGTCCAGCTCCATATTTTTCCTTTACATATTGAATCACTTCATCTCGTCTATCATCTGGAAAATCTGTATCGATATCAGGCATAGACACTCTATCCGGATTCAAAAACCTTTCAAACAATAAATGATTCTTAATAGGATCAATATGTGTAATTCCTAAGCAATATGCAACTAATGAGCCAGCCGCAGAACCACGTCCAGGACCTACATAAATATCTTGACTTCTGGCATAACGAATAAAATCCCAAACAATCAAGAAATAATCCGTAAAGCCCATGGTATTGATTACGGATAATTCGTATTCCAATCTTCTAACATATTCTTCTGTTAAATGATTATTCAAGCGCTTTAAAAGACCTTTCTTACAAAGTTTGATCAAATATGTCTGAGAGTCAATACCTAATTTATTTTCAAAGTGAGGAAGATGACTCTTTCTCATAGCCAATTGGATATTACATTTTTCAGCAATTTCTTCTGTCGCATTCAAATCATCTTTATCATATAAAGCGTTCATTTCCTCTTGACTACGATAATAACGATCATACAAAACATTCAATGTTTGATCATGAATCGTAGTCTGTTTATCGATTGCTTTTAAGATTCTCTGCTTTTCTACATCTTCTTTAAATGCATAAAAAATTCTAGATAGAGCAACTGTCCTGCAGCCACAGTCATGAGCAACTCTTTTTAAAACGAGATTTTTATTTGCCCGATATTTTGAATCATTCATCGCAATAGAAACATAGAAATCCGGTATATGCTCATGACAATATTTTAAAATTTGTTCTAATTTTTCTAATTCATCATTATCAATATATTGTTCAAGAGAATCATCATCTCCTGCAGTTAATACTATGCAATCCAAAACATACTTAAATAATAATTCCAGCGAGATCTTTGATGGATCATTCATTAAGATCGTACTTAAAGCATAAACATCTTGCAGACCCCTATCATTTTTAGCAAGCAGAATAAAATCAAAGGGTTGATCTTGATAAACAGAATCTACTTCTAACCCTACAATTGGATGAATTCCTTTCTCCTGGCAAAGTTTGATAAACTTCATAGTTCCATACATAGAACGTTTGTCCGTTAAACAAGCATGATTAAAACCATACTTAATAGCCATATCAACTATCTGTTCTATTCTAAACGGTGATTCTAATAATGAATATGCACTCCTAGTATGTAAATGAACCATAAACTCTCCTTCTATGCACTTATTTTACCATAAAGTTACCTAAAAAAAATGTCGGACATATATCCGACATAAATAACGCCTAAAATTTCTTTGTAATATTAATCATTTTGAAATTCTTTTCTTAATATTTCATGAGGTGGCTCTATCTCATTGGCTATAGTATGTTCTGTTAATTCAGATAATACTTTTATCTTTGAATTAAGAATAGGTCTCATACAATTGGGAACATGTTCCTGATGAGCTCTGTGAATTGCCACACACTCTTTACAGTTGCCATGATAACGACACGCTTTTTGACAAGGGCAATGATCTTTTTCTCTATACGCTTTGCGAAATTCTGCAACAAACTCTTCCTGTAATCTTAATCCTTCTTGACGATTTCCTTGATGAAATTCTTTCATTGCTTCCAACTCTTTTGGATTGTTTTCAATAATCATTTAAACAAACTCCTTTTTATTATCAATCACCTTTTCATCATACATCTTCTTCATTAATCAGAAAACAAAAAAAGGACTTGTAAAGGGTGCATATTTATGCCGGACCCTTAAAAGTCCTTTATATAAAGCACTGGTGCCGACGGAGGGATTTGAACCCCCGACCTACTCATTACGAATGAGTTGCACTACCCCTGTGCTACGTCGGCTATTGAAAAAGAAGACTTAAGTCTTCTTTAATTAGTCTACCACGTAAGGCAATAAAGCCATCTGACGAGCACGTTTAATAGCTTTAGCCAACATTCTCTGGTATTTTGCACGAGTTCCAGTAACGCGTCTAGGAATGATTTTTCCGTTAGCGTTAATGAAACGTTTTAATAATTCTACATCTTTATAGTCGATTTCTTTGATTTTGTTCTTTGTGAAATAACAAACTTTTTTACGACCCATACGTTGTTTTTTGAATGCCATAATTTTGTCCTTTCTAGAATGGTAAATCATCACTGGCAATATCCAGTGTATCACTCGAATCAAATGTAGAACTGAATGAATCATCTACAGGTTGAGAATAGCTTGGCTGCTGTGGAGCCTGGTATCCATATCCACTGTTTTGTTGATATCCTGTATTCTGAGATCCGGCATTTTTTGGTTCAAGGAATTGCACGCTATCGGTGATAACTTCCGTAACATATACACGTTGTCCCTGCTGGTTGTCATAAGAACGTGTTTGAATACGTCCTTCAACACCAATCAATGAACCTTTATGTAAATACTGTGCCATTAAATCAGCTGTCTTGTTCCATGCTACGCAATTGATAAAATCTGCATCAGGCTGTCCTGGAGTCTGAACACGACGATTTACCGCAATTGTGTAGGAAACAACACTGGCACCACTTTGTGTTTTCCTTAATTCAGGATCTCTTGTCAAACGTCCTACCAATATTACACGATTAATCATGTTTTAACCTCTTGTTATTTTTCGTCTTCAGTTTTAACAACCATAATACGAACTACGTTGTTAGAAATACGAGACAAACGCTGGAATTCTGCAATACCTTCGTTGTTTGCAGTTACATTGATAACTACATAGTGTCCCTTTTTCATGTGATCAATTTCATACGCGAATTCTTTGATTCCCCAGTCATCAACATTGTCGATTGTTCCCTGGTTGTTAGTGATTGTCTGGTGTAGACGATCCTGAACAGCCGTAAACTGAGCTTCATCTAAAGATGCGTTGATAATGTACATGATTTCATATTTCTTCATGATGTACACCTCCCTTTGGTCTTTTGGTTTCTTTATTCTCAAGAAACAGAGAGCAAGCGCAAACTTGCTTAAATATATTAACACGCAAGAAGATACTTGACAAGAATAATTCTCGAAAAATCAATCATTTATTCCATTACTTCTTCTAAATGAGAAGTACAATGTGGACATCGTGTTGCTTCAATATCAATCTCACTTTTACAAAATGTGCACACTTTAACTGTTGGCGTTTCTGCCTCTTCTTCTTTTTTCTTGATCAAATTGATGCTCATTAACTTATTGATTGCTTTTAATAAAACAAACAAGACAAGTGCTGTGATAAAGAAATTGATAACTGCGGTAACAAACGCATTGGCAAATCCTGCAACTTCTTGAATCGTATAAACCTTGGCTCCTGTGATCACATCTAAGATTGGTTGAATACAATTTGTTGTCAAAGCGGTAACAATACCTGTAAAAGCACTACCAATTAAAACACCGACGGCCATATCCATGACATTTCCCCGTAAGGCAAAAGCCTTAAATTCTTCAATAAAATTTTTTCATATTCTTTCTCCTAACTTAATGGTGCTATTATACATGGAATTAATTAAGCCGGAAAGTTTTTCTTTACATACTGTTCCTTTTACTTACATTTTACGTTTCAATTTTACAAAATATGATAGAATACTTCCTGAAAGGAATTAAAATTATGAAAGATAAACTAACAAAATTAGAAATAAAATGGATAATGTATGATATTGGAAATTCTGCATTTATCCTATTGGTATCTACTATCTTACCAATTTACTTTAACTCTTTATCTAGTGCAGCTGGCATTGCCGAAAGTGATTATCTCAGTTATTGGAGCTATGCAACAAGTATTTCCACTTTAATTGTCGCCTTAACTGGACCAATTCTTGGAACTTTTGCTGATTATAAAGGAAATAAGAAAAAAGTATTCTTATTAAGTGCATTATTAGGGGCTTTATCACTTGCATGTTTTTGGATTCCAGGATCTTGGCTTACATTCCTTATATTATATGTTGTAGCCAAAGTAGCGTATTCATTATCTTTAATCTTCTATGATTCTATGGTTGTTGATATTACGACAGAAGAGAGAATGGATAGTGTTTCTTCAAAAGGATATGCATGGGGTTATATTGGAAGCTGTATTCCCTTCTTGATTAGTTTAGTTTTTGTATTAATGTATGAGTCTATTGGTATCAGCATTACAACAGCTATGATGATTGCCTTTATCATCAATGCTGCATGGTGGATCTTATTTACTCTTCCATTAGCATTTAGCTATCATCAAAAATATTATATTGAACATCAATCTCATGTCATACGTTCCACTTTTTCAAGACTAGGTCAAACCTTGAAAAAAGCAAAAGAGCAAAAGAAAATCTTCTTATTCCTGTTGGCATTCTTCTTCTTTATTGATGGTGTATATACGATCATTGATATGGCTACTGCCTATGGAACCAGCCTTGGGCTTGATACAACCGGATTATTGTTGGCGTTATTAGTAACTCAAATTGTTGCCTTCCCAGCAAGCCTTACATTTGCCGTACTATCCAAAAAAGTTGACTCGGCCAAATTGATCAAAATCTGTATTCTGGCTTACTTCTTTATTGCTGTCTTTGCAATTCAGCTTGATAAACAATGGGAATTCTGGTTGCTTGCAGTAGCTGTCGGTTGTTTCCAAGGTGGAATACAAGCACTATCAAGAAGTTATTATGCTAAGATCATTCCAGAAAATTCCAGTGGAGAATATTTTGGATTGTTTGATATCTGTGGAAAAGGCGCAAGCTTTTTAGGAACATTCCTTATAGGGTTTGTCACTCAATTAACCGGGCATCAAAATCTTGGCGTTGCGGTGATTTCAGTCATGTTCCTGATTGGTTATTACTTCTTTAATAAAGTTACAAAGTTAGATTAGCGTTATTGAAATCAACCAATAACGCTTTTTTAGTGCCACAAAAAAACGCATCCTTCTGGATACGTTTTCTTACTTATTAAACATTTTCATTAAACACCTGCACCGCAAGACAACCAAGTCCAGTATGAATCCCAACTGCAGATACAAGATCAATGATCTTTACTTTGCTGCCTTCAATTCTTGACTCAATCTTTGCAGCATATTCTTTGGCTGCCTTAGCTACATCAACATGTGCAACAACCATCGTATAATCTTTATTAACACCTATATTCCGTAAGTGTTCAATAACCTTATCTTGAGCTTTGGACATTGTTCTAACTTTATCCATAACATCTACTTTACCAGCAGTGTCCTTATTAATATGTAAGACCGGTTTGATTTTCAGTAATCCGCCAAGTGTAGCTGCCATTGGAGTTAATCGCCCTCCGCGTTTCATATGTTGAAGATCATCACAAAGAAGAACTGTCTCGCAAGTTTCAGCCATACGTTCTAATCTTTCCATTATTTTTTCAACAGTAACATTGGCTTCATACATTTCTTTAGCAATTTCGATCATTCTTTCTTGCAGAACAGCTGTTACATAACAATCGACGCCATAGAATTTTAAACCAACTTGATTCGCTATCATCTCCATTGCATCCATCGTGCCAGATAACCCTTTACAAATTGGAACACAGAAAACAGCATCGTACCCTTGATTCTTGATTTCTTCAAACATGTCTTGAATCTTTCCAAGTTTTGGCAAAGACGTCTTCATCAATTTCTGGGCATGAAGATTTTCAATGACGGTAGAATATGCAATCGTTTCATATTCATCATATGAAACACCTTCGCACTCTATCTGCAAAGGAAGAGAATAAATTCCTTTCTCCATCATCTTGCTTGGAGCAATGCCTGTCCCTGAATCTGTTACAAATGCCACTTTCATTTTTAAACACCTTTAACTTTCTTAACGTACTGTACAGCAACTGCATGTAATCCCGTATGAGAAGCGATAACTGCACAAATAGGCTGTCTTTGAATCGTTATATCACCATACTCTGCATGCAGTTCTTCTAGCATGTTCAATGCTTCTTGTTCATCTCTTGAGTCCATGACAAACAACTCATAATCTTTGATATCTTTAACCGCTTTAATCGCTAAAGAACAAGCTTTTTTTACTGCTTTAGAAGTAGTACGAACCTTATCACATACGTCTACTTTTCCTTCTGTATTCTTAGATACCTCTAGAATTGGGCGGATTTTCAACATTCCACCTAGTTTTGCCGCCATAGGAGTTAATCGTCCCCCTCTAGATAGATGGTCTAAATCCTGGCAAATCAAAAATCCTTGCGAATTATCAACACTATCCTTTAATCGTGCAACGATTTCATCTGGATGTACGTTATCCTGAGCAAGTTTAGCTGCAGAAATCGCGAGATATCTTTCAACAGCTAACGTTGTATAGATATCTAAAGTATGCATCTTGATACCACGCCATTTCGCTGAAGCCTGAATTGCCTGATTGGTTCCAGAAAGACCACTGGATAATGTAATCAATACAACATCGGTTACGCCTTCTTCTTTATATTGATCAAATTTTTCTTCGATCATCCCTAATGGAGGCATGCTCGTTTGAGGAAGGAACCCTCTATCTATAAAATCATAAAGTTCTTCAACAGTTAGATCAATACCATCCAAATATGCTTTGTCTTCAATAATAACCTGTAAAGGTAAAAAATCTAATCCATATTCTGTAGCCTGTTCTTTAGTAAGACCAGATCCGCTATCTGTTATTACTTTTACTTTCATAATCCACCTCTTTAATAGTTCCATACTACCACGATTTTGAATACAAGACAATTTGATATTTTCACAAATTATCCAGTATGTATCTGTGTTATAATTGTTATAGCAATAAACAATAGAGGTACTCATATGAACAGTTTTATTACGTTTGAAAATGTTAAAAAAACATATACAATGGGTGAAATAAAGATTCACGCCTTAGACGGAGTTTCTTTTACGATCAATGAAGGAGAATTTGTCATTATTGCCGGTGCTTCTGGAGCAGGAAAAAGTACTATATTAAATTTATTAGGTGGTATGGATACGGTCAGTGAAGGAACAATCGTTGTAGATGGCAAAGAGATTTCTAGCTATTCAGACAAAGAAATGACATTTTATAGAAGATATGATGTTGGTTTTGTCTTCCAGTTCTATAATTTGATTCAAAATCTAACACTTAAAGAAAATGTAGAACTTGCAACTCAGATTTGTAAAAATCCTCTTGATATCGTAGAAACCATTAAATCTGTAGGTCTGCAAGAAAGAATCAACAACTTCCCTAGCCAGCTTTCTGGTGGTGAACAACAGCGTGTTGCCATCGCAAGAGCTCTAGCGAAAAACCCAAAATTACTCCTGTGTGATGAACCAACCGGAGCTCTTGATTATCAGACTGGTAAACAAGTTTTGAAAGTCTTGCAGGATACATGCAGGAAGCAGAAAAAAACAGTTATTGTTATCACACACAATTTAGCCTTAACACCTATTGGCGATAAGATCATTAAAGTAAAAAGTGGAAAGATTGAAAGCATTGAAATCAATGACAGCCCAATGGATGTAGACAGGATCGAATATTAATGCCTAAAGTATTTTTTAAGAACATTCTGCAGGAAATACGCCATTCATTTGGACGATTCTTCTCAATATTATGTATCGTTATGATTGGTGTAGCCTTCTTTGCAGGTGTCAAAGCCAGTGCACCCGATATGAAGTATAGTGCTGATCAATACTTTGACAAATACAATGTTCAAGATATTCAAGTCTATTCCACTCTAGGACTTACTCAAGATGATCTAAAAGAAATCAAAAAAATAGATGGTGTTGAAGATGCAGAACCTGTATTCTCTATTGATACACTAACGCAAAAAGATTCAACACAACTTGTCATGAAAGTCATTTCTCTGGCCGATGATCAATCCATCAACAAAGTTCGTCTAGTAGACGGCAGAATGCCAAAAAAAGAAAACGAATGTATTATTGAAGCTGGCTCTGTCTCAAACCAGCTCTTTGGCAATTTTGAAATTGGAGATACGATCACCCTTACCAGCGGAACAGAAGATGATCTATCAGATACATTAAAGAACACAGAGTATACAGTTGTTGGAACTTGTTACAACCCAAATTATTTGAGTTATGAAAAAGGCTCTTCATCCATTGGCAATGGTGAAGTTGGCAACTTCATGTATGTAAAAGATTCAAACATCAAAGTTGATTATTTTACTGAAATTGATGTAACAGTTAAAGGAGCTAAAGATATCAACACATATGATGATGCCTACTTTGATTTAGTTGAACCTGTTGTCGATAAAATTGAAGCTATTGCCGATGATCGAATCGATGTTAGAATCACTGAAAACCAAAAAGAAATTGACGATGCACAAAATGAACTTGATGAACAAATTAATGATGCACAAGCACAGATTGATGATGGATATGCACAAATTCAAGACGGTTATGCCGAGATTCAATCTAACGAGCAACAACTTGTAAGCGCTAAAGCACAGTTAGATAGCGGATGGGCTGAATATTACCAAAATATAACCGTATTAGATAACATCCCAACACTTGAACAAGCTATAGCACAAATTGAACAAGGTGAGGCTAGCCTGCCTGGTCTTCAAGCTAATTTAGAATCTGTAAATAACGGACTAGCTCAAATGGAAGATTATTACAATCTTGCAATTCAATACTATGACCAGCTCGTAGCTTATAGAGATAACATTCAAAGAATCATAGATGAAACTGGAGAAACTGAAGAGCTTAAAGCTCAACTTGAACAGGCAAATAATCTAATAGCACAGGCGAATCAATTATTTGAAGAACATGATTATTTAATTAACTCACAAACTCAACTCCAGAATGCAATAAACCAAATCAATAGTGGTATTGCACAAAAACCAACATTAATCGCCCAAAGAGATCAATTATATGCCGCAAGAGATCAATTAAATGCTGCCTATAACGAACTCATTTCCGGGCAAGCTGAATATGAGAGTGGTTTAGCTCAATTAAATGACGCGAAAAATACATTGTCTTCATCATTAAGTGAACTGGAACAAAGTCAGAATCAATTGAATACCGAAAAAACAGAAAACCAGCAAAAGATTGATGATGCTCAAAGTGAAATTGATAAACTTGAAGCAGAATGGATCACATTAGACCGTAATTCTCATTATTCATATCGTGATTATGGTGCCTGCGCTGATCGAATGGATGGTATTGCACAAGTGTTCCCTGTATTCTTCTTCTTAGTCGCCGCCTTGGTATGTATGACAACCATGACACGAATGGTAGATGAACAACGTAATGAAATTGGCACCTTAAAAGCTCTAGGGTATTCAAAGGTGCAGATTTCTTCAAAATATCTTCTATATGCATTAATCGCAAGTATTCTTGGAAGCATTTTAGGATGTTTAATTGGAATGATTCTCTTCCCGTACGTCATCTTTACTGCTTGGAATACTTTATATAATCTAGAAACGATTAAATTCGCTTTCCAACCAGGATTAATGTTAGTCGCATCCGGATCTGTAATAGGTATTACATTACTTGCGACTCTGTATTCAATTTACAGCGAATTGATAGAAGTTCCAAGCCAATTAATGCGCCCAAAAGCAGCCAAAATTGGTAAGAAAATTATTTTGGAGCGTATTCCATTTATATGGAACCATCTTTCTTTCTTAAGAAAAGTTACAGCTCGTAATATATTTAGATATAAGAAACGCTTCTTCATGACCGTAATCGGAATCGCAGGATGCAGTGCCTTATTGGTTGCAGGATTTGGCATCAACGATAGTATTTCTGATATTGTTCACCAACAATACGAAGTTATCAATCATTTTGAAGCATCAATCAATGTCTCAAATATTGACGATAATTTTGAACAAACGTTGAAAAAGCAAAAAGGTGTTACAGATATCATGGAAGAAGATACACTTCCAGTAACAGCAAACATTGCTGATAAAGATGCCTCTGTAACCGTACATATCGTAGATGATAAAAACCTGCTTAAAGACTTCACAACACTTAAATCAATCAATGATGATCAAGAAGTAAGCCTCAATTCAAAAGGCGCTGTTATCTCACAAAAGATGGCAGAGAAAATGGAAAAAGGCATTGGTGACACAATCACCTTTAAAGATGCAAATGATAACGAAATTGAAGTGAAGATCACCGACATCTACGAAAACTATGTTGGACATAATATTTATGTTACAAGAGATTTGTATGATACATGGAATTCAAATGCTGAACTTACTAAAACTTATCTATTAAAGACCAATGATACATCGGACGATTTCGAACATCAGTTAGGTCAAAAATTGATGGATATTAACGGTGTTGATAGTGTAACATTCTATTCTTCACTACAAGAAAACTTCACAGACATGATTGCCAGTATATCCATGGTCGTTGTAGTTCTAGTTATCTCAGCAGCCGCACTTGCCTTCGTTGTCTTATACAATTTAAGTAACGTCAACATCTCAGAGCGAACTAGAGAAATTGCAACGATCAAAGTATTAGGATTTACAAGCCGAGAAACAAGCCAATATGTTAATCGTGAAAGCATTCTATTGACTATGATAGGTGCTGCAGTCGGTTTGATAGTTGGAATCTTCTTACATAACTTGATCATGAACCTTGCAGAAATGGATGATGTTATGTTTGGTCGAACCATTAAACCAATATCCTTTGTCATAAGTTTTGCGTTAACCATGGTATTTGCCATCATTATAAATCTTGTTATGCAAAGAAAATTAAAACAGATTCAAATGGTCGAATCGTTAAAAGCTGTCGAATAAGACAGCTTTTTTTCGTAAATCTACTAAAAAACCGTAGGTAAATCACCTACGGCATAATTGCATTCTATTACAGCTGAATGATACGCATCATGTTTGTAGAACCTTGTCCTACTGGATATCCGGCAACTACGATTGCATAATCACCATGTTTATATCCTTTCATCAAAGCAATATTACGAGCTAGATCAATATCGTTTTCTTTCGTATTCTGAATATCAGAAACATATGGATCTACACCAAAGATTGGTAACATTGCTCTTTGTGTAACTTCATCGAAACATACACCAATGATTGGTGCAACTGGTCTAAAGCGAGAAATTCTTCTTGCGGTTGTACCACTCTGTGTAAAGGCAATGATACATTTGATATCGATTGCCAAAGCTGTATCAGCAGCACTAATACCGATTGCATCATTTAAAGATCTTTCACTAGAACTAACTGCATCTTTTAAACGTTTTTTATAATCAATCATCGGTTCAATTGCAACGGCAATCTTATGCATCGTTTGTACCGCTTCTACTGGGTAGTTACCTGCAGCAGATTCCCCAGACAACATGATACCGTCTGTACCATCCATAATTGCATTAGCAACGTCACTAGCTTCAGCACGTGTTGGTCTAGGGTTCGTCTGCATACTCTCTAACATATGTGTTGCAGTAATGACTGGTTTACCTAATTCATTAGCAACACGAATGATGCGTTTTTGATAAATTGGAACCAATTCCAAAGAAACATCAACACCTAAGTCACCACGAGCTACCATGACACCATCACTTACATCAAGGATCTCACGAAGGTTATCAAATCCTTCCTGGTTTTCGATTTTTGGAATGATCTGAATTGCATCTTTTTTCTCATCGATCAGAATCTTTCTTAAATTCAAGACATCTTCTTTACGACGAGTAAAGCTAGCTGCAATATAATCAATATCCTGGCGACATCCAAAACGAATATCTGCTTCATCTTTCTCAGAAATGAATGGCATACTCAAAATAATGCCTGGTAAGTTACATCCTTTACGGCTCTTTAGGAAATGAGGGTTTTCAACACGAACTGTCATTTCTCCTTCGCTAACTTCCTGGATCGTAACTTTCATTTTACCATCATCCATTAAGATGTGGTCTCCCGCTTTAACATCGTTAAACACTTCTGGACAACGAATTGTAAAACGTTCATGGTTTCCTAAAACTTCTTCTTTAACGATTCTAACGATGTCGCCTTCCTTAAATTCGCATCCACCGTTTTCAAAATCACCTAAACGAATTTCAGGACCTTTTGTATCTAACAGGATACCAATAGGTTTTCCTGTTTCTTTTGATACCTCACGGATCAATTTGATACGGTTGCCATGTTCTTCATAGCTTCCGTGTGAGAAGTTCAAACGGGCAATATTCATACCCTCATTTACAAGTTTTGTTAGAACTTCCTTGCTTTCACTAGCAGGCCCAATTGTACATACAATCTTAGTTTTCTTATCCATCATATCTTCTTCCTTTTTCCTTTCCTATAACTATACCAGTCTTTCGAACAAATTCATCAATGGTTTTCGTGATTCCTGAGGCATGCTCAAAGCCTTTTCAATTGGAATCGCTACGATTTCATTGTTGCGAATACAGATGCACTGTCCACCAATTCCCTGCATCAATAGATCTACGGCTTTTTCTCCCATCTGAGAAGCTAATAGACGGTCAAATGGACAAGGTGATCCTCCTCGCTGAATATGTCCTAATACAGTTGCCCTTCCTGAAAAACCTGTATTTAAACTGACTTTTTTTGCAAACTGGTCGACATCAGTGATTTTTTCACTGATAACGACAATAGCATGTTTTTTCTTACGAATCAAATCTAAATCGCGTAATCTGTCTAAAACATCTTCTTCATCGAATCCAGTTTCGCTTGTTACAATAATTTCGGCTCCACAAGCTATACCTGACCATAACGCCAAATCTCCACAGCGGTTACCCATAACCTCTACAATAGAGCAACGATGATGAGAGTTTGAAGTATCACGCAATTTATCGATTGCTTCTACAACTGTTTCTAGAGCTGTCTGGAATCCAATCGTATAATCCGTACAAGTAATATCATTATCAATCGTACCAGGTAGCCCGATACAATTGATTCCCATTTCAGTCAAAGATAAGGCTCCACGATAAGAACCGTCCCCGCCGATAACAACGACAGCTTCAATTCCACGTTTCTTCAACTGATGAATTGCTTTTTTACGAACTTCAATATCTTTGAATTCTGGCAATCTTGCAGATCCCAAAACGGTTCCGCCACGATTCACAATTTCACCAACGGTTTCACGAGTTAATGGTTCAATATATCCTTCTACCATTCCTTTATAACCGTTATAAATACCAAATACTTCCAAGCCACTATTTAAACCAACTCTTGTTACAGCGCGAATAGCAGCATTCATTCCTGGTGAGTCCCCACCAGATGTTAAAATCCCAATTCTTCTAACCATAATTTTGTCCTCCGTAGAACTTTAACAAACATTTTAATTCACTATAAATATAACACACATAAATGAGCTAGAAAACAAAAAAATGCGATGAAAACGCTTAAACCATGTAAAAAATATTTGATGTTTAAAGAATTTAATAAACCAACAAATTGAAAGGGATTCCCATATAATTTATTTTTAAGAAATACCATATTTTGAAGATAAAAACTTCGAATATTTTCCATATTTTAATCAAAACTCACATTTTTTACCATAGAAAATTGATATTAAAAACACTAGATTTTCATAGACTATAAGTGAGCTCAAGGAAAGCTCATTAATAAACATATTCCTTTTCATATATCTCTCTCCTAATTTAATTATTATTACAAAAATAGTGCTGGCCAGAGCACTATTTTTGTGTTAAATGAGTTTTGTGATATTTAATAAACCATTCTTTTCAAATAAAATTGATTTTATTTCCTGAAGCGTTTCATAATTAATGAAATCATACTCTGCACGATTTAAAGCTGTGTATATTTGTTGTAACATGGAGCGATGTTCTATCCACATACTTGATTCCCCAAATCCTTCATCACACAATTTTTGTATCGTTTCATCATTCATCAACGGATACAAGAAATCATAAATTGTAGTCATGTTTGGATTTGAGAATTTTGAAATTTCCAAAACACTTTTATATACAGAAAAATGATAATGTCTAAGCATATTTAATATAGCTTTAGATAAGAATAATACCGAAGCACTAAAATCTTCATCTTTTACATCTTCATAATATCCTTCTAAATCACTTGCTGCTTCCATTTGATCTAAAACGATACCTGGCACATCTTTGTAGTCTTCTTCATTGATTCCATAAAATGAATACATATCTTCTTCTTGTTCAGATTCTTGTTCGTTCTTCATATTATCCATCATTTCCTGCGCCATATTATTCAAACGATCTTTTTCTTCATCGCTCATTGAATCCATCATTCTAGAAATAGCCGAAAAATCAATGTCACTAAATTTCATAATCAACTTCCTTTCCGTTTTGTCCTCTTCCATTTTATATTATGTTTGAGAAATAACAACATTTTATATTAAGTATAAGATTCCATGAACTAAAATATATGCTATATTTATAACAGAGGATACATAAATCATGAAAAAAATATTTAAATACGAAAAAATCCAAGACTCTTCTCTACCCGCTTATATTCGATCTATTTTAAGCAAACATTTAACAAAACACTCTGCTTTCGTTTTCGAAGCCTATGATTCGTTCATTTTGATAAATTTTCAAAGCTATAGTCTAAAACCTAAAGGAAATCAATTAAAAAAAATATTTATTTTTTTAGATAATGACAATTTGCTCATATTTATCGAAAATTCACATCTATATAAACAATTTACACAACTTTTCAACGATAATCAAAAAAAAGACAATATTGAACTACTTCGTTTATTTTTTATAAATCTTATTGCAAACGATATGGAATACATTGATAAAATTGAAGAATCAATTACAAATACAGAAGATCATGCTCTCCAAAACAAAACAAATGATTACTTGGATCAAATTATTAAATTCAGAAAACAGCTTTTGCATTTAAAACATTATTATAATCAGTTACAAGTCATTTTCGATGGATTTTTGGAAAATGAAAATAAATTATTTGATTCGGAATCTTTACGAAAATTAACGATCATACACAATCGAATTGATCATTTACAGCTAAGTGTATCCAGTTTACGTGATTATGTAACACAAATGCGCGAAGCATATCAATCGCAAATTGATATTGAGCAAAATCATATCATGAAAGTATTTACGTTAATCACCGCAATCTTCCTACCATTAACCTTAATGGTTGGCTGGTATGGAATGAATTTTAAACATATGTATGAACTTAATAACCCTTACAGCTATCCCATCTTTATCCTTATAAGCATTCTTGTTTGTATATCTCTAGTTATTTACTTTAAGAAAAAACATTGGTTTTAACCAAACTACTTTTCCTAAAAAAAGATGTCAACCGAACTTCATTGGTTGACATCTTTATCTTTATATTTAAAGGGATCATTTTCTATTGGTGGAGATGAGGAGAATCGAACTCCTGTCTAAGTAATGTTCCACGAGACAACGTTTACAGCTTATTCCATCACATTAACCATCTGCATCAGATGGACATGATCACAAATGGGTTGGCTTTAGAGTTTCATAAAAGATATCAAGCCAATATCTTTTACTATCTTCTTTGTCTTTACACATTCCTTATTAAAGAGAAGCAAACTTATAATAAGGCAGGCTGCAAGTCAAACGTAGACTAATTAAGCAGCGAAAGCCATGCTCTGGTTTGCACCAAATACATTAGCAATTTTTGATTTAGCGTTTAAATTTAAGTTGGTTATTACGCATGTCCTTTGCGGCTGTGGTTGAATCCAAACGATTACTCATCGAATGCCTGAACATCCCCATGGACCTTAAAATATCATACTAATATTGATTTTTCAAGGCTTTTTCGATTTCTCTCTTTGCGTCTTTCGCTTTTTGACTTTCACGTTTATCGTGAAGATTTTTACCTTTGGCCAAAGCAATTTCAAGTTTAGCTAACCCTTTGGATAAATACAATCTTACAGGCACAACTGTATACCCTTTGATACGGGTGTCTTGATAGAGTTTTCGAATTTCTTTTCTATGTAAAAGTAATTTTCGGTCTCTTGTTTCATCATGATTAAAAATATTCCCAAATTCATAAGGCGATATATGCATGCCTTTAATATATGCTTCATTATTGTAAAAGCTAATATAACTATCTTTTAGTTGAACTTTTCCTCGACGTATACTTTTTATTTCAGTTCCTTTAAGCTCTAAACCAGCTTCATAACGGTCATATAATTCATAATCGTGTCGAGCCTTTCTGTTATCAGCTATTGTTTTTTGTGTGGACATAATACCTCCAATTAATTTTGTGTAATTATTTTAACATATACTCTTGAAATTTTCTGTAAATTTGATAAAATAATTAAGCACTTGGGGTGTTAGCTCAGCTGGGAGAGCACCTGCCTTGCACGCAGGGGGTCAGGAGTTCGATCCTCCTACGCTCCACCAATATCCAATAACTCCTTTTATAAGGAGTTTTTTTTATTCACTTTATCTTACCTAATAAAGAGCCTATAATCATGCTATTGTGACTATAAGCTCTTTCATCTTAATTAAATACACTCGTTTTGAAGCGAACCTCCTTAGTTCGATATCCAAACTTTAGGGTTTGATTCAATTGGAAGTGGATTAATATACGATATCCTCAATTGTTTCATACTCCATAATGCATCAAAAGATTCCCGTTAATTCAGCAGGAATCTTTTTAATTCTTTAGTTTATTTGTTAACGAATCCGGTAGTTTTTTTATAACTGAAAATACCAGCCATAAACTTAACAAACGATCAAAATAATCTGTAAAAAACTGTACGATCAAACAACTTAACGTTAATCCCAAAGGAGTTTTTGCCAATAGTTGAACAAGCATAGTAGAACCAGAAGATGTAATTCCGCCAAATAAGTTAGCTGTAATACAGGCACTTATCAAAGATGCAGGAATACTGATACAGAATGCCTTTATAAATAATTTGTTAGATATGTTTCTTCTTCGAAAAACAAGTCCTGTCACAATTCCTAATACAATGCCTACAGGCATATAATAAAGCGCATAGATATCTGAAGTCATGCCTGTAATCAAAGCGCTTAAAACACCTGGAAATAAACCATAAAAAGGTCCTAAGAGTATCGCAGTCATGATTGTTCCCATACTATCCAAATAAATAGGTAAATGCAATACTAAGGCAATGTAAGAGCCCACAATATTGATCACGATAGCCAAGGCAATCAAAGTGATTTTATGAACACTTATTTTACCGAGCATTTTCTTCACCTAAAATTTTATCCAAATAATCGAGATCTTCTTTTTTACAATCTAAGATTCGTTCTAAGAAAAACATAAAAAAATCCTTAGCTTCAACTTGTGTTAAAATGTGTGCATTGGCTTCTTTTCGATAATATCCATAGGCATCCCCGACGCTCTGTCCTCTTGTAATTCCATCCGTCTCAATATCTGTATAAGCATCAAATCCAGAACAAAGAGAACGATCTATAAAGTAGGCAACCGCAAGTGGATCATTAATTACACAACCTATGATATGTTCCCAATGCCAGTGAAAATCAAAATAGAACTTAGTGATTTTGCGAATAAAAGATCCTTGTTTTTGATCTAAGCGTTCCATAAATTCTAAAAGTGTTGGTGTTAAGACAATTTTTCTTGTTACATCCAAACCAACCATATGGATCTTTTTATTTGTTTTCGCAAATCTTTCATATACGATCTTAGCGGCTTCTGGATCTTCCCAATAATTATATTCTGCCACTGGCGAACAATTTCCATGCGACTTATAAGATCCACCCATAGATACGATTTCTTCTATCTGATCAAATGCCTTGGCATTCTTTTGAGCAAGCTGGGCTAAGTTTGTCAAAGGTCCTAAGGTAATTACAGAACATTTTGTAGCACTCAATGTGTTTTCATAAAATTCAAGTGCATTGATATTTTGTGTATATCCTTCTATTTCAGGCAAGAAGCTTTCTCCTAATCCATCTTTACCATGCGTATCCAAAGCATCCACATATTCTTTTACCAGTGGTTTATCAGCACCCAAAAAGATTGGAACATCCAAACGATTCATATGATTCAATACTTTTTTCGCATTCTCAAATCCTTGTTTTAAAGGGGCATTGCCCGCTGTGATCGTAATTCCCAATATATCTAACTCTGGACTTGATAAGGCCAACATAATTGCTAAACTATCATCAATCCCTGGATCGCAATCTATAATTACTTTACGTTTCATTCAAACACTCCTTTATACAAAAAAGGTCTTGCCTCCCTAGACAAAACCACACAAAAAAAGATTGTTTGAGCGTTGCCTATTATTATACTGGGAGGAACAATAAAACCAGTTTTGTCTCTTTTATACCATAAGAAAATCATTTAAACAAGAAAAAGTGTTGATTCATTTAAGGAATCAACACAAAAATTACTATTCTTCGTATACGCCTTTTTTCTGGAACAATACCCATTTTGCGATATTTACCGCATGGTCACAGATACGTTCTAAATATTTTCCAACTAGCAACAAGTCAACTAAAGTTTCTGCATTACCCGTTTTAGCTGCTAATTTCTCGATATATAACTCTTTTGTATCAATATAAAGTGAATCCGCTTTATCATCCAATTTAATGACTTCATGAGCTATATCTTCATCTTTTTGCATATAAGCTGAAATTGCACCTGAAATCATTTCTTTAGCTATTGAGAATAAATCATGAATCGTACCGTCAATTTCAACATCTGTATCTTGAATTCTACATACTAAATCAGCAACTTCTTTTTCCTGATCCATAATACGAGTCATATCACGAATCGTATTTGTAGCGACTGTGATTTTTCTTAAATCCTTTGCGACTGGATGCTGTAAAAGCAAGATACGCATACAGATTTGTTCGCATTCTCTACCATTAGCACTAACATCTTCATGTAATTCATTGATTTCCTGAATCAATGTTTTATCACGATCATACAAAGCATGTCTGCAAAAAGACAAACCTTTTAAACAATCCTGACCCATTTGTGTCATAGTCAGCTCTAATTGTTTTGTTTGTTTGATAAACTTTGTAGAAACCATTATCCGAACCTCCCTGTAATATAGTCTTCTGTTTTCTTTTCTTTAGGTGTAGAGAACATCATTTCAGTATCACCATATTCGATCAAATCACCTAACAAGAAGAAAGCCGTTTTATCACTAATACGCATAGCCTGCTGCATATTGTGAGTAACGATAACAATCGTATAATCTTTCTTTAATTTTAAAGTCAATTCTTCGATTTTGCTAGTACTGATTGGATCAAGGGCACTGGTTGGTTCATCCATCAATAATACTTCTGGTTGAACAGCTAAAGCACGAGCGATACATAAACGCTGCTGCTGACCACCAGACAACCCTAAAGCTGATTTGTTTAATCGATCTTTAACTTCATCCCAAAGTGCTGCATCTTCCAACGCTTGTCGAACAATAACATCCAACTCTGCTTTTTTCTTGATACCATGTGTTCTAGGTCCAAACGCAATATTGTCATACACGCTCATTGGGAATGGATTGGCTTTCTGGAAAACCATACCAACTCTTTTTCTAAGTGTATTGATTTCAATATCTTTATAGATATTTTTGTTGTCTAATAAGAATTCCCCTGTGATCTTACATCCTTCAACAAGATCATTCATTCGGTTGATTGATTTCAATAATGTTGATTTACCACAACCACTTGGTCCGATAAAACTTGTAATTTTATTTTCATCTATATCCATAGAAATCCCATGTAGTGCATGAAAATCTCCATAAAATAAATTTACATCTTTAATTGATAACTTTGGTGTATTCATATTCTATCCTTTCGCAAGCTTTTTTCCTAAAACAGAAGATAAACTATTCATAATAATTACAAATACCAATAATACGACTGCGACAGCACATGCTTGTTCTGTATAAAGACCCTCAGACATTAATTTATACATGTGTACAGCTAATGTACTACCTGGTTCAAATACGCTTGTACTAATCTTACCTACAGTACCTGACGTATAGATCAGAGCAGCCGTTTCTCCAACAATACGTCCCATACTTAAGACAATACCTGACATGATTCCCGGTACTGCACTAGGTAGGATAATGCGAAAAATCGTACGAATCTTTCCTGCACCTAATCCATAACTACCTTCACGATAAGAATCTGGCACAGCTACTAAAGCTTCCTGAGTTGTACGCATGATCGTAGGAAGAACCATAATCGCAAGAGTCAAGGAACCCGCTAAAAGGCTTAAACCCATATTCAAACTAATAACAAACATCAAACTACCAAATAAACCATAAACAATACTTGGGATACCTGCAAGAGTTTCTGTTGTTAATAATACAATCTTTACAAGCTTACTTCCTCTTTTAGCATATTCTACAAGATAGATTGCTGAACAGATGCCAATAGGTGCCGAAATCAACAAAGACAATAATACTACATAAATCGTATTTATGATGGCTGGCATCATAGATACATTCTCAGTTGTATATTCCCATTCAAATAAAGATGGAGTCAAATTTGGAATACCACGAATCAAAATATAAGCTATGATGAAAAATAGAACCAAAATAGTGATAAAGGCAGCAACTTTTGTAATGATATTCAAAAATAAACTAACTGGATCTAAATGACGTTTCATATTATTTTGCCCCCTTTCGTTTTAAAGCGCTAAAGGACAAGTTTATGATCAGAATAAACACAAACAATACGCACGCTGTCGCAATCAAAGCTTCTCTATGAAGACCAGATGCATATGACATTTCCAATACGATATTGGCTGTCATCGTTCGAACACCGGATAATAAGGAATCCGGCATGATTGCATTATTTCCTGCAACCATTATAACTGCCATTGTTTCACCAATAGCACGACCAACACCCAAGATCACACCAGCCAAGACACCTGATGTTGCAGCCTTAACACAAACAAAAAATACACTTCTTTCATGTGACGCGCCTAATGCAAGTGCCCCTTCATAGTAAGAATCTGGAATTGCCTGAAGACTTGATTCTGATACAGATATAATAGTAGGAAGAATCATGATCCCCAGCAATACAGAAGCTGTTAAAACACCCTTTCCATTACCTCCAAACATATCCTGGAAAAGGGGAACGATTACGATCAATCCAAAGAAACCATATACGATACTTGGAATACCTGCCAATAGTTCGACTGCAGGTTTTATGATTGAATATAGTTTTTTGGGACAGAAAAACACTAAAAATATAGCACATAAGATTCCAATAGGAACACCAACAATGATGGCCCCAGCTGTAACATATAAACTGCCAATGATCATTGGAAAAATCCCAAATATTTCATTTAATGGTTTCCAATCCATACCAAAGATAAAGTCAGCAACTCCAATCTTTGCCATTGCAGGAAGACCGTTCATAAATAAATAAAAACAAATGAAGAAGACTGCCAAAATACTAAAACATGCAGCTAGCATAAAGACATATCTCATTACGTTTTCTCTTAATTGCATGGATTTAATTCCTTTCTAGATACACATAAGAAAAGGGGAAAACCCCTTTTCTTGAACAATCTTTAACTGTTTTCGCTAAAATTAAGCGCTAATTTCAGACCAGTCAGTGATTTCACCAGTGTAGATTTGTTTTACTTGATCTACTGTTAAATCATCAACTGCATTGTTTGTATTTACGATTACCGCAATACCGTCTGTAGCAATTACTGTTGGTACTAAACCAGCATCTGTTTCTTCTTGTTTCAATTCACGAGAACACATACCGATTTCATATACACCATCGATTGTATTTGTTGCTCCCGTTGTTGAATCAGACTGTTGAACAGAAATTTCAACTTCAGGGTTTAATTTCTGATATTCTTCAGCAAGTTTTTCCATCAATGGAGTTACTGAACTTGAACCACCAACTGTTAAGCTTCCACTTAAATTGCTAGCTGTATATGTAGTTGTTGTATCCTGAGCGATATATCCTTCTTCTGAAACGATTGCCTGTCCATCTGTTGACATGATATAAGACATAAAATCAGAAGCAATTTCACTTAAATCAGTTCCGTTTGTACATACGATAAATGGACGAGAAACTTTATAGTCCCCTGATTTTACATTTTCAGTAGTAGCTTCTACACCATCAATCTTAACTGCTTTAACATCATCACTTAATGATCCTAAAGAAATATATCCGATTGCATTTTCATTTCCTTGTACAGTAGAAATCATAACACTTGTTGAGTTTGTAACTTCTGCAGCACTTGTAGTGTTATCTACATCACCTTCCTGAACGCCAAACAATTCAACGAATGCTCCACGTGTACCTGAACCTTCTTCACGGCTTACTACATTGATTTGCTGACTTCCTGAATCAGATGTTCCTGATGAGCAACCAACCATTAAGGCTCCCATTCCTAAGGCAAACATACCCTTCACTAATTTGTTCATTTTATTTCCTCTTTTCTTTCATTTACACGATTATAATAAAAGAGAAATGTTAAAAGAACTTGCATAGTTTTGTTAAAAGAATGTAAAATGTAAAAAAATTCTGCATCGAAAATGCAGAATTAAATCACTATAAAATTAAGCTTCCAAGTTGATATACGACAAATGCTACAAGCCATGCAATTACAAGTTCAAAAACAATCATTTTAATCGTAAAACGCAATGAAGATTCTTTCTTGATCGTTGCAAGTGACCCAATACAAGGTATGTACAAAAGACAAAATAACATCAAGCAAAACGCATTCAAGCTAGTAAAGCCTAGCGCAGATAAACTTGTCATCAAACTGGACATTCCATGAGCCGAATTAATATTGGCCACTCCAAACAAGACGGCCGTACTTGAAACAACAACTTCTTTAGCTGATATTCCCGCAATCAAGGCAACACATATCTGCCAAAAGCCAAGGCCAACAGGTGCCATGATTGGTACCAATATATTTCCCAGCATAGCAGCTAAACTTTCAGAAACATCAACTGTATATCCACTCGTTCCAATATGCATCAAGATCCAGATAACAATTGAAGCAATGAAAATCGTCGTTCCTGCTTTCGTTAAAAAATCTTTGACTTTTTCCCATACATAAATATAAACAGTATATGCACTAGGCATCTTATACATAGGCAACTCGATCAACAAAGGATTGGTATTTTCTTCTTTATCAATTTTATGTAAGATCCATGCTACCAAAAGCGCAATCAAAATACCGATTATGTACATTGAATATGCTGCAAACATCGCATACTTACCAAAGAACATTCCACTAAATAAGATATATACAGGCAATTTTGCACTACAGGACATAAACGGCGTAATCAACATTACGCGCTCTCGATCTTTTTTAGATTCAAGGGTACGACTTGCCATGATAGCTGGAACTGTACATCCAAATCCTAATACCATAGGAATAAAAGCTCTTCCGGACAACCCCAATTTATCCATGATATCATTCATCACATACGCGACACGTGCCATATATCCACTGTCTTCCAAAAAAGCCAGTGCCAAGAATAAGATAATGATATTTGGTAAAAAAGTAATGATTCCGCCAACACCACCTATTACGCCTTCTGTGATCAAATCAATCAACCAAGCTGATACGTGAAGCCTTTCCAATCCAACTGTCGAAATTCCAATCAACCAATCAATAAAAATTTCAACATATCCTTTGATCGCATCTCCTAATAGGAAAGTCAATCCAAATACTGCCAGCATGATCAATAAAAAAATTAAGATTCCGCCTATTGGATGCATGATATAAGAATCAATTTTGTCCGTCAATTCTTCTTTTTGTTTTTTTCCTAATAATACTTCATGCAACAAAGCCTGGATAAAATCATATTTTTCATTAATGATTTCAGTTTCATACCCATCCGAATCAAAATTAACATTCAAAGAATATTTTTCCTTGATCTCATTATCATTTTCCAACCATTTTATCGCATGCCATCTGGTATCCTTTAAACCATATTCTTTTTGAAGTGCTTTCTCTACTTTAGAAATAGTCTCTTCAATTTCTTTAGAATACACCATCGCATGTTCTTTAACACGTTCATCATGGATCGATAAAGGTTTATGGTTGATACCAGCTGTTGTTGGCCCAATCGCTTGTTTTTGATGAACAGCTGCATGAATTAGAGTCTGGATGCCCTTTTTCTTTCTTGCCACAACCGGAACGACTGGGATTCCTAATATCTCCGCCAAACGATGTAAGTCGATTTCCATTCCCCTTTTTTCGACAATGTCCATCATGTTTAATGCCATAACCATTGGTTTATCTAACTCTAATAATTGAAGAGTTAAATATAGACTTCTTTCTAAGCTCGAAGCATCTACAACATCAATGATGACGTCCACCTGATCACTGACAATAAACTGTCTGGACACTTGTTCTTCCATCGTATAAGACGTTAAAGAGTATGTCCCTGGAAGATCTACGACATGAATCGTCATATTATGTTCCTTAATAGCGCCTTCCATCCTTTCGACGGTTACGCCTGGCCAATTAGCTACCTTTAAATTAGCTCCTGTATATGCATTAAATAAAGTCGTTTTTCCACAGTTTGGGTTACCTATAAATCCTACAGTTATTTCTTTTGACATGGAACCACCTCGATATGTTCACTAATATCTTTCCCTAAAGCAAAACGTGTACCTCTTAGATTAATTGCAAGAGTTCCGTTGTGCTTTTTATGCAAAATTTCTATTTCTGTATCCAAAGTCATTCCTAAAGCCTGTAATCTTCTCTGGGTTTGAAAAGCTAAGTCCATCGAAATAACACAATATTTTCCATGAATATTCCCTTCACTTAAATTCATACTTCCTCCTAGATACTTTAGTAAGTTTAAGACCCTCCAAAACATTTGTCAAATACTTGATAAATAGTTATTAAAAGTGTGTTATACTCAAGTCATGAAAATTATTATATCTCCTGCAAAACAAATGAAGTCAAATGAAGATACTTGTTTTCCTCTAACTTCTCCATTATATTTAGAAAAAGCCAAAAAGCTTGTCGGACATTTATCGAAACTATCTTATCAACAACTAAAAACTGTCTTAAATTGTTCTGACTCCCTTGCCAAAAAAGCTTTTGAAAACTATCAGACCATCGACTTTGATCACAATCCATCAATGGCAATATTAAGTTATAATGGGATTCAATATCAATATATGGCTCCATCTGTTTTTACTGATGAAGAATTTGCGTATATTCAAGATCACCTATTCATTCTATCCGGACTGTATGGAATCTTAAGACCTTTTGATGGAATCGTTTCTTATCGTCTGGAGATGCAGGCCAAATGTCCTTTCTCCCTTTATGAATATTGGAATCAAGATCTAGCAGATGCGATCCAGGATGATACGATCTTAAATCTTGCCAGCGAAGAATACGCAAAATGTATTCGTAAATATAAAAAACTTATTGACGTTCGCTTCTGTCAAAGGGTTCAAGGTAAACTTAAAGAAAAAGGTGTTTATGCCAAAATGGCACGAGGCGACATGGTTCGATATCTAGCACAAAATCAAATTGAAACCATTGATCAGGTAAAAACTTTTAATTATCAAAACTATGTTTTTTCACCTGAAGACAGCACCGATTCATTATTAACATTTATCCAGGAATGATCCTGGATCTTTTTATTAAAAAAACACGCTTGATTTAAGCGTGCTCATTGGCAAAATATTCAAAACATATCTGATTGATATCTCCGATCACATTAACACCATTCGTACCTAATGTAGTAAATATGGCAATACTATAAGGAATATTTACTTCTTCTACAAATCCAGCCACATTTTCTGCATAATCATAAGATCCATATTTCTGGGCTACATGCGTATTGATTCGCAAATCAAGATAATTATTAGGCATGGCATTTTTCATATTCTCAATCAAAGTTGAAAAGGAATCTTTATGATCATAAAGATATTGTAATACATCGCCCGTATAATTTGGTGTTAAAACATTCTCATAAGAATAAAATTCATCATCCATTTGGCGCGATGTATATTTAGTTGCCTCTTGTTTAAAATTCGTCCATCCGCCAAGATTCTCAAATAAGATATGTCCTGCCGTATTGTCTGATTTTATGATCAAAGAATTCAATAACGTTTCTAGGGTAATGTTAGAACCTGCCGCATATTCATCGGCAACTCCGGCTCCACTTTCATAATATGCTGGATCATAATACAGTGTATCCTGTAAAGTGATTTCTCCATTATTCACTTTTTCATACCATATCATTGCCAGCGGTAATTTATATACACTTGCAGCCGTAAATTCAACATCTCCATTGATTTCATACGCTTCAATACCATCTAGAGATCGAATTGATATGCCTATTTGTTCCTGCGAAATGCCATTCTCAGTTAAATAAGCGTTGATCGAATCAATCAATTGTGTACTGGGTTCTCTTGTGTTCACGACCACTTCTTCTTGTTTGCTTGTTTTTTCTGTTGTATCCTCAGCTACCTCTGCTTCAAATTTTCCATCAAAGATAAAAGATCCAATAACAAGTCCTAAACAAAGACAAACAACAATGCTAAGCGCCTTTATCAATATATCCTTGGACAAGAGATTACTCTCCTTTAGAACATTCCTCTAGGATAGATACTACAAGTCGAGTCTGATCGCAGAGTTTTTCATAAGCTTCTATATCATTTAAACGCGTAATTCTTTCAAATTCAGCACATTCATAGGTCATATGCATGATCTGTTCGATACCTATATTCAGAGTGTTCGATACATCTTTTTTACCAATCATATCTTTTTTAGGTGGAATAAATTCAACATGAGAACAAACTCCACAACTTGATCCAAATACACGAATCGTTCCCTGATCCCCTTGAATATATACATGATTTTCACTTGAACTGTCTTTAGCACCTACGCACGTTGCGATAAATCCTGGATATCGCATGATCAAGATTCCACTGGTATCAATGCCATTATATCCTCTATTCGCAATATATGACACGGATTCCGGTTTTCCAAAGATACCTGTTACAAAGTGAATACAATATACATTGATATCCATCAAGGCACCACCGTTGAAGGCAGGATCGAAAGCATTTGTCTGTTCATGGTTTTTATACTTTCCATAACGAGATGAATACTGAGAGAAATTACATTGAACAAATTTAAGTTCACCACAATCTTTTAAATGTTCTTTGACCAAAGTATAGTTTGGTAAATGAATCGTTGTAATAGCTTCAAAAATGAATACACCATTTTCTTTGGCAAGTTCAAACAATTCATTACACTCTTTTAAAGTTGGTGTAAATGGCTTTTCATTAATCACATTCTTTTTTGCTAGAATCGCTTTTTTTGACTGTGAATAATGTAAAGAATTTGGGCTTGCGACATAAATCGTATCAATTTCTGGATCATTTAACATTTCATCAAGATTCCAATAATACTTTTTTACATCATGTTTTTTTGCATATTCGCAAGCTTTCTGCTCACTTCTTGAATATACCGCTTCAATTGACATATGATCAATCATATTGACGGCTTGGATCATTCTGTCAACTATTACTCCTGTGCCAATTGTTCCTATCTTCATCTCTTTCTCCTTTTTTATGACTTTCTTTTCGATTATCTTTTTTCTTGGAATCATTTTTGCGGGATTTTGGTTTATCTCGGTAAATTCTGAAACATACACCATCTTCCGTATTATATCCTTTTACCTTGTATTTATTTGCCTTGGCAACTTTCGATACGATAGAAAGACCTAAACCAAAACGACCACCTTCACCTTTTTCATAAGGTCTAAACAAAGATTCGATCCTATCTTCTGGCATCTTTGGACCATCATTTGAAATCTTTAGATCATCTTCTGTCACGGTTATCTTAATATATGATTTTGCATACCTAAAAGCATTGTCCATGATGTTTTCAATGGCAACACGCCAAGATTCTAATAATCCATCAAAGAAAACTTCCTCAACTTCTGTAATAACACGAATTTCTGAACGAATCACTGCAGAATTTAGTACAACTTCTTCGACAACCTCTTTCATGTTCGTTACAACACCTTCAGAATCACTCGTAACAAGATATTCAACACGGTTTAAATACAACAAGTTATGCACCTTATCCTCTAAACGCTGGGCATTGTCTAAAATAACATCGACACTGCCTTCCAGTGTTCCATATGGATAAATACCATCTTTGATAGATTCGGAATACGACTTGATTGTAGCAATTGGTGTCTTTAAATCATGAGAAATGTTATGGATCATTTCTTCTTTGGCTTTTTCCTGTCGAGTCAACTCATCTTTCATTGTTACTAAAGCATTAGCCACTTCTCCAATCTCATCTTCTCGATTTAGATACAATTCAACTTGTTTACCCTGTTTAATTTGCTCAATATATGATTTGATCTGATTCAACGGATGAATAATAGAGAATACCCATACAATCATTATCAACAAGATCAAGGAAAACGCCAACACGGTAACATACACAGTCGAATCAATTACTGAATCTCTCAGACTGGTCGAATAAGTCTCATCCATGAAACTAGCCACATAGAAATTAAGTGTTCCCGCATTTTGAATACGATAATAATATCCTATATGATCAATTATAACGGTCCCGGTTTTAATATCAACACCTGTTTTTTCCATATCTTTACATTCACTGCCTAAAAAATTATAAACAGCCTGATGTTCCTGTGTATTATTATCTCCAAAAGCTAAAACTTGATTCCCTTGAATCAAACAATTTGTCTGAATCGTGTCAGATGACATGAATTCATAAAAATCTTCATCAAGGATCTCAGCGTTTCTTTGAATGATGTTGACGATTGGTTGTTGCCTAGCTGCCATTAGATCATACATCTGTTCAGCTAAAGTTGTATCAATATTCTTAGAAAGAAACATAAAGAAGAATGCGGCGAAAAATGCTAAAAACAAAAGAATGAGTGCGAAAACCTGCTGCGTTAAAGATAATCGGCGAAAAAGATTTACTGGTCTTTTCATTGCCCTATCCTAAACGATATCCATAGCCATAAATCGTATGGATGTTAAGATTAGGCAGCTTTTTACGCAAACGACGCAATGTATCATCAACAACACGATCACTTCCAAAATAGTTTTCATCCCATACATTTTCCAAAATCTTATCACGAGAGAAAGCAATTCCTTTGTTCTTGATAAACATCATTAATAAATCAAATTCTTTTGTCGTCAATTCAATTTCATTATTGTCGTAATAAATCTTTCTTTGTTCTTCATCTAATTCATAGCCATCGATGCTGATACGGTTATTATCGTCTTTATAAGCACGTTTAATAATATTGTTTACACGTAATACCATTTCTTTTGGCGAGAAAGGTTTCGTAATATAATCATCACTACCTTTTTCAAGACCAATTATACGATCAAATTCCTTATCACGCGCTGACATGAAAATTACCGGAATCTCTGGACCCTGCAAGCGAATCTCTTCAATTAGATCAAAACCTGATTTGTCATCCAACATGATATCCAAGATCCATAAATGAACATCATCATCTTGAACATGAGCGCTGGCTTCTTCATATGTATAGTACGATCTAACTTCATAACCTTCTTTGCGTAAATACTGGGCAACAAGATTATTAAGATCTTTTTCATCTTCTACAACACAGATTACTCGTTTCATAATAACCTCCTCCTAGTAATTATTCTTTTCAACAAACTCAACAACTCGATCAACATACTGGGCACATAGATCATCCGTCTTAGCTTCCACCATTACTCGGATCAACGGCTCCGTTCCACTAGGTCTTACTAAGATCCTACCTTCATCGCCCAGTTCTTTGGCAACATCTTCGACCACTTCTTTTAATGCCTTGTCATTCAAGGCCCTGGTCTTATCATTTACCTTTACATTCTTCAACAACTGCGGATAGATGAACAAGCCTTCGCTTAATTCCTTGACTGACTTGCCTGTATTCTTCATGATCTCCAGCAGTTTCAAAGCTGTCAACAGACCATCTCCAGTGACTGCATGTTCATAGAATATGATATGTCCGCTCTGTTCTCCACCAAGGTAGTAGTCATTTTTCTGCATCTCTTCAAAGACATATTTATCTCCTACATCCGTCTTGATATAGTCGATCTTATTGGCATCCAAAGCTTTATATAATCCTAGATTTGCCATGACCGTTGTCACACACATGTTCTTGTTCAATGTGTTCTTTTCTTTCATATATCTTGAGCAGATATACAGGATATAGTCACCATCCACTAGATTTCCATCCGGATCCACTGCGATCAATCGATCGGCATCTCCATCAAAGGCCAGTCCCAGATCAAAATCGTTCTCACGCATCATGCGCTGTAAACTTTCTGGATGTGTGCTTCCGCATTTTGTATTGATATTGATCCCGTTTGGCGAATTGTTGATGGCTTCAACTGTAGCTCCTAAAGAATCCAAAGTTTCTACCACGGTACTCGTTGCAGAACCGTTGGCAAGATCCACGGCAATATGATAGCCTTCCAGATCCACTGGAACGATTTCCTTCAACCAGGACATATAGATTTCCAAACCGTCTTCCCAGTTGAAATATTCACCGATATGATCTCCGGTTGCCAGATCGATCGTACAGTTTCCATCCATATAGGCTTCAATTTCCAGAAGAAGATCTTCTTCCATCTTTTCTCCGTTATGGTTAAAACACTTGATTCCATTGTCATAGTATGGATTGTGGCTGGCACTGACCATGATCCCGCAGTCAAAGCGTTCCTTGCGAACAAGATAGCTGATGGCCGGCGTTGGACATACCCCCAGCAAATAAACCTGGGCACCCATGCTGGTAGCTCCCGCTGCCAATCCCAATTCAAACATATCGCCAGATAAGCGAGTATCCTTACCAATCAGGATCCTGGCATGTTTTTCTTTTCCATAGTACCATCCAAGATACTGTCCGATCTTGATAGACATTTCCAGAGTCAAGCCTTCATTGGCTCTTCCTCTGACTCCATCGGTCCCAAAATATTTTCCCATGATAATACCTCCTAATCACTGTCACTGTTTGCACGTTTTACACTTACTTGTATCGTTGCCGGTGAAATATCCACCTGTAAAGGTGTTCCACTTGAATCATATGCCATCACATTGGCTTCAACATTAAAATCACCTGTTTGTCCAGTGGCATCAATAATAGCCTTTACACTGCGTATCGCGTCAATTTGTTCCTGACTTGCTTTAATTGTAACTGTGGTTTCAGATAAAACTGGTGATTCAAAATCGCTGGAACTCTGTCCAGTTCCTAATAACAGTTCAGATGTCACTGTAAATTGTTTAGAAACTTTCTTGCTGATAGTAGCTTCTGCCGTAGCTGGCTGAATGGTCGCTTCAAGATTGGAAGGAAGCTGTGAAATTTCAATATCAACAACAACATTTCCTTCGGTATATCTTCTAACATCTGCAATAGCACGAATATTTGCTTGTTGTCTATATACTTGTACATCTGATGCACTTCCTGTAATCGTGACGTCCACTGTACTAGGTATACCTTCAATAACATAATTCTCTGTATCCGCTAATGTTTCAACTGAAACATCATTGATCGTTACGGAAACTGTCGTATCATGAAATAAAGATAGAGAGATATCTTCATAATTAACAGAAATTGAAATGATAATTGCTAAAAATAATGAAATAAACAAAGATCCTTTTTTATTAAAGACAACCTTGTCAAATAATTTAGACAATTTTCGAAAGATCATTTGAAATAATTCAATAATCTTAGAAACAAGAGTTTTGTGTTCTGGATTTTCCATCTTACTTACCTCCCTGTTTCTTTTCTAATAAATCAACTACTTCTATCGGTTTAATTCTTTCATCAATACGAACAATCCCATCGCTCTTTTTAGACATTGACAATCCGAAACTTTTTGCAGTTTTGATAACTGGCTGCAAGATAGATGGTGTTTCCTGTTCATCCACTTGAATCAAGCGATTTGTCAAATAACGTTTTAACCCTTCTGGTGGGTATTGTGTTAATTGTCCTCGATAAGCGACAGAAATATTTCCTGTTTCTTCAGAAACAATAATGGTAATAGAATCCGTAATTTCACTGATTCCCACAGCAGCTCTATGTCTAGCTCCATATTTACTAGGAAGATCTTTTGTTGTTGGTGGAAAATAGGCAGCTGCGCAAGCAATTTGTGTCCCTTGAATAATAACAGCTCCATCATGCATTGGTGTTCCATATTGGAATATAGTTCCAAGCAATTCTCTGGATACCTGAGAATCCATACGAATTCCAGATTGTATATAATCATTTAAAGAATTGGATTGTTCGATTGTTATCAAAGCACCTGTTTTAGAATTTGACATATCCGTACAAGCATCAACCAATTCATTGATCATATTTGTATATTGACTGATTTGAAATTCATTAGGAAATATTGCAGTTGTCTTTCCAACTTTTTCTAACATTCCGCGAATCTCTGGTTGGAATAAGATCAATATAGCCACGATTCCCCAGTTCAAGAATAAATCAATCAAATAACTCAAGGTATTTAATCCAATCCATACTGCAAGAACTTTGACGATCATAATTACCAGTAAGCCTTTTAAAATCTGGATCGTTCTTGAATTATTACGAACTAAACGAAATGCGCTATAGATCAATGCCCAGACAACAAGAATATCAAGAATCAGTCTTAAAAAAGTTAATACATCGGATAAAGAAATATCCATTTCTTCGCCCCCTTATTCTATTCGCTCATAATTTTTTTAATCATTTCATGAATAGATGAGTAAACATATAGCGCATGATCTTTTACCTCATCATAAGCTGTTTCTATCGCAGCTCCATGAATTCCATATTCCATCAATGGAATATCATTATAAGAATCCCCTATTGTATATGTATCTTTTTCATCAATACCTGTCCATTCACAAACAAAGTCTAAACCTGTTGCCTTGGAAATTCCCTTTGGTACAACATCCACAACATAGTTATTGGCATAAGCAACAACCGTATCCCCAAAATACTGATTTATTGCATCAGCCATAGAAACAGCTAGATCAACTTCTGCCATGGAAATCACGATTTGAGCATATTTAGCCATGTTCATAACTTCTTCTTCGCTCATATCTGGTTCTAAGCCAACATAACGATGTTCATTCGTATCATCAATCACGATACGGTGACGATTAATTCCATCATTTACCACATAGCTGCAAACACCTTCCATCGTTTTTGCAATATAAATAATATCTAGACTTGTAATATAATCTAAATAATTTGATAATAAGATCTTTCCATCCTTATCAAATACCATTCCTCCATTATTAGTAACTACAAAATCAACAGGTAGATCATATTCATCAATTTGTTTCTGAATTGAAACCTTCGAACGACCTGTAACAATCACAAATTGATTTCCCGCATCTTTCCATTCTTGAATAGCCTTAAGATCTTCAGGCATAATGTGTTTGGCATACAATAAAGTGCCATCATAATCACTCGCAAATAGTTTCATATACTTATCCAACCTTTTCTAAACTTATTCCACCTTATAATACCATATTTAAGCTGCAAATCACATAATTCAAGATTAAAAAGTCATTAAAACCATAGAAGTTAAAAACATAAAGAAAGCGGATCTTTCAATTCGATCCGCTAGTATATTCGATTCAATTGTAATTATATCATCTATGTCATTATGCGGTTATCTACTTGTTCTGATATAGCACTTTCCGTTCTCTATAATATATTAATCTATTTTATCTTGGTATCTATATCTTCCCTTTGTAGTCTAGATGATTCACTCAACTATCCATCTCAGAATTATATCTCTTGTGAAATCCATCACCAGTAGAAATCTGTTACTACCATATTATGTTCCTCAATTTCAAATTAAGTTTTCATGGAATGTTTATTCTGATCTTTTGATCAGCCTAACTTTTGGAGGCTTCTCTCCATAGTTTTGGATTACTAAGATTTTCTTTTTTTTAATCTTAGATTTTTAATGTATTGTCATCTTCCCACCGCTCTCTATTTCATTTTCCAAAAGTAAAGGCTCCTATTCTACGTCCTCTTTTCTCTTTTCTGAAGTCCTTTCTTTTGATTCATCTATATTATATGTCAAAATCTTAAAAAGAAAATACCACTGTCTAAAGTGGTATTTATTCTGGCATTTTTGGTTTTATTTGTGCCATAAGCTTTCTTTTCTGTGCTCGCGACATTGGGATGTTTTCCTGTGTTATGATTTGAACCTCATCTTTATTCCAGGCAACTATATGTTTTGCGTTGACTAGATATGAAACATGGACCCTCAAAAACCCATAAGGTGCAAATATAGTCTCTAGTTCAGACATATTCACTCGTTTGTGAAATTCACCTTTCTTCGTATGAAAATAAACCATTTTATCAATTTTTTCTAAATAGTAAATATCTTCATAGGCAAGATTGACATGAACTCCATCATATGAAAAATTATATAGATCAACCTGAGAACATTGTGATAAGATGATTGACTCATATTTCTTTATATCCTCAACAATATGATCTTTTTCAATATAAAGAACACGTGATCTTTGATCCTTATCTTTTGTTGCTAAAGCATTTTTACAAACATAAATGAACAAGGCATTGGGATTATCATGAACAAATACACTTTCTAATCGAGGTGTTTTAAACATTTCATCAAAAACAAAAAGATGAATTTCCTGTTTTTTCATTACTTTTGCTAAATCGCTAGCCTTACGATAATGGCGAAATGTCCAATCTAATTCATTAAATACTTTAGATAATTCAAAAATAATATCTTTAGTTTCTTTTTCATACTCTAAAAATGCGACACGAATCATATAATCATTATAAACTTATCACTAAAAAAAGGCCACTTGAAATGACCTTAATTACACTTTTTCGCGCCATAGTTTAGCGCCTAATTTCTTTAGTTTTCCATCTAGATTATCATATCCACGATCAATATGATATACATCATGAATTTCTGTAACTCCCTCAGCCATCAAAGCCGCAACAACAAGCCCAGCTCCACAACGTAAATCCGTTGCCGTAACACTGGTACCATATAACTTGGTCTTTCCATTAATAAAACAACTTGGAACACGAACATCGATATCTGCACCCATTTTATTTAATTCATAACAATGTTTAAAACGTTCTGTATAAATTGTCTCCGTTACTACCGAATTTCCTTCTGCCTGCGTCAACAATACAGTAAAAGGCTGTTGCACATCGGTAGCAAACCCAGGATATGGCTTTGTTTGAATCTCTGTTGGTCTTAATGTATTAGATCTGCCTGTAACACGAATAAAATCTGAACCGACCTCCATACGAATCCCAACTTCTTTTAATTTTGAAATAATAGATTCCAAATGTTGTGGAATAACATTTTCAATAACCATGTCATCTGCCATTGCAGCGGCCATGATCAAATACGTTGCTGCTTCAATACGATCTGGAATGATTTCATGTAAACATCCACCTAGGTTTGAAACACCATCAATTACGATCGTACTTGTTCCCATACCATGGATCTTAGCTCCCATTTTATTCAACAATGTCGCTATATCAATAATCTCTGGCTCTCTGGCAGCATTTTCAATTGTTGTTCTTCCATTGGCGTATACAGCCGCCATCATTATATTAATCGTTGCTCCTACACTGGAAATATCCAAGAAAATATTTGTACCTACCAATTCATCCGCATGCAAGATATAACAACCATTTTCATAATCAACTGTTGCTCCTAAAGCTTCAAACCCCTTTAGATGCAAGTCAATAGGTCGAGGCCCTAAATAGCAACCTCCAGGCATTTTAATTTGTACATGACCAAATTTACCTAATAAAGCTCCCATAAAATAATAACTAGCACGAAGTTTTGAAACTGCACCAGAAATCATTGGGATATTTTCCATGTTGCTAGGATCTATATATAAAGTCTCATTGTCTTTTTGTTCAACGTAAACACCTAATTCATTCAATAATACCATTAGTGATTTTACATCACTTATATTTGGTACTCCAAAGATAGTGACAGGTTTATTGGCTAAAACACAAGCTGGAATCAACGCTACCGTTGAGTTTTTGGAACCGCTAATACGAACTGTTCCATTCAAACGATGTCCACCTTCGATTTTAATAACTTCTTTCATTAATTACCCTCCTTAAAGGTCTGTTTTAATATACTACACTAGAAACATAAAGATTTCTAGAAAAATTCGCATTCCGCTAATATTGTATAGATACCAACAAAAAAACGCAAGAAAAAAAGGACGAATTCAATTCGCCCAAAATTAATTGTCTGAATAATCGTTGATGAAACGAGAAACATTTTCCTCTTTTCCAATTACAACAACGACATCTCCTTTTTTTAGTTGATAACTTGGTAAAAATTCCAATTCAATACCTTTCTCGTGATGAATCGCAATAACATTCAATGAATATCGTTTTCTAAGATCTAAATCCAATATTGATTTACCGATCATTTTGTCTGTTAGCTCAACTTCAACAATTTCAACATCTTTACCCATAGATATATAATCTCGAAGATTCTTTTGAAGGATCTTTTTTGCTGTACGAACAGCCATATCGTACTCTGGATACACAACTTTAGCTCCTAGTTTTTCTAAAACTTCTCCCTGCACTTCACTAGTTGCTTTAGAAATGACCGTTGGCACCCCTAGATTAATAATATTCATCGTTGCAAGAATACTTGCCTCGATATTACTTCCAATGCAAACTACAACAAGATCACAGTTTTGAATTCCCATTTCACGCAAGACTTCTTTATGTAATGATTTTGTGACAAAAGCCAAATCACTAAATTCGCGAAATTCTTCAACTTTGTCTTCATTCATATCTACGCCAATTACTTCTTCTCCCGCTAGGGCTAATCTTTGAGCCAATGGCATACCAAAACGTCCTAACCCGATAACTCCATAGATTTTTTTTGATTTCATAGTATATCCTCCAATTATCCAATCGATATATCTTCAACAGAATAAACTGCTGTTCTAGGTTTTTTATTTGCAATCATAGTTGCTACAGTCATAGCTCCTAAACGTCCAATGAACATGATCAAAATCAAAATAAATTTTGAAATTGAATTTAGATATGGTGTAATACCCGTGGACAACCCAACTGTACCAAATGCAGAAGTAACTTCAAACAAAATTTGAATAAATGTACATTCCGGTGCCGTAACGCACAACAATAAAGTACCTATTACAACGACCATTAACGAAAGGAATACGACGTTAAACGCCTGCATAATGACCTTGTTTGAAATCCTTCGTTTAAACGCACCAAAAGGCTGATTTTTCACAATTCCTCTAAACACTGTAATCAATACGAAGAATGTACTTGTTTTGATACCGCCACCAGTAGATCCAGGAGAAGCACCGATAAACATTAAGATTACCAAAACAAATAAACCCGCATTTGTAAATTCACCTAAAGGTGTTGTAGAAAAACCTGCAGTACGAGCAGACACACTATGGAAGAACGCCTGTAACCAGGTTATATTTTCCGTTGATTTTAATAAGATCGTACCCACTAAAATCAAAACAATACTCATGGTAATAACAACCTTGGAATGCAGTGTCAATTTTTTAAACCTTTTCTTTTTTTTGATATCCAAAATAACTAAAAAACCGATACCACCGCAGATGATCAAACCTGCTGTTACTAGATTTAATAAAATACTATCGCTATAGGGAATTAAGTTTTGTAAATTTCCTAAAATGTCAAATCCAGAGTTGTTAAATGCGGCAATTGAATGAAAGATACTAATTCCCCATGCATCCCAAAACGAATAATCTTGACTGAATACAAGGAAACTCAAAACTGCGCCAACAACTTCAAAAGCGAAAGTCAACTTTAATACTTGTTTCACCAGTTTTACCAAACCTTGATACGAATCTATATTCCAGGATTCTTTGATCAACTTTCGGGTATGAAAGTCTATCTTTCTTCCCGCTGCCAAGATCAGGGAAACACCAACACATGTAACACCTAAACCACCAATTTGAATCAAAGCAGCTACTACAGCTCGACCAAAGACAGTAAAATGATCCGCTGTATCAATTGCGATCAAGCCAGTTACACATACAGCGCTTGTTGATGTAAATAAAGCATCAATAAAACTTACAGTAGCACCTTCTCGAACAGATATCGGTAACATTAGGATAACAGCTCCTGTCAAAATCACCGACGCAAAGCCCACCATCAACAACTGTGGGGCCGAGAAATAATATAAGGCTCTTCGAATCTTTTTTTGTGAATTCTCCATACTCCACTTCCTAAAAAAATAAAGATCCTATTTTCGGACCTGTCAATCATATCGAATATTGTGTTGAATAAATAAAGCTTACGCTTTATGACAGACTCCACCACATATTCAACGAATCAATCATATATCATTTACATCTTTACTTCAACCTAATCAGTCAGAATATGTATTAAGATTCTGTTAAGATTTTCCTTAATCTACAATAAAAACTAGTATAAACTTTTGTAAACGTTTTCATTGAATGATTTAAATCATGGTGTTATGATATAGATGATGAATAAGTGGTGGAGTCTGTCATAGAGTATCAATGCTCTATTTATTCATTTATCATTTTTAGATCGAAAAAAGGCAGATTCCATAACAGGTCTGTCTTTTATTATATTTTATAAACAGAAAGGAAGGATTTTATGGGTTGGATTTATTACATCATTCAAATGCTGTTTGACTCAACAACTGAAGAACATTGAGTTATTCACAACAAATTTACCGAAAAGATCAGCTAAAATCTTTTCGGTGTTTTTTTATTTAAGAAACAAAAAAGGAGCTTATTCAGCTCCTAAATCAATTTCTTATTCAGCTTTACCTGCAGAACCAAAGAAATCAGTCATCATGTCTTTAACTAAAGCAGTGATTGCATCAGCACCTGGTTTCAATAGTTTACGTGGATCGTAACCTTTACCTTGCTGATCTTTTCCTTCTTCGATATATTTACGAGTTGCTTCAGCAAATACTAACTGACATTCTGTGTTAACGTTAACCTTAGAAACACCTAAATCGATAGCTTTTTTAACTTGTTCACGTGGAATACCTGAACCACCATGTAATACAAGTGGTTTACCATTTGTAACAGCCTGGATTTCAGCCAAACGATCAAAGCTCAAGCCAGCCCAGTTTTCAGGATATTTACCATGGATATTACCGATACCAGCAGCTAAGAAGTCAACACCTAATTCAGCAATTGTTTTACATTCCTGAGGATCAGCTAATTCTCCGGCAGAAACGACACCATCTTCTTCTCCACCGATTCCACCAACTTCACATTCAATTGATAAACCTTTTGAATGAGCAAGCTCGATCATTTCTTTTGATTTTTCTAGGTTTTCTTCGAATGGGTAATGAGAACCATCGAACATTACAGAAGTAAATCCAGCCTCGATAGCTGCTTTAGCGCCTTCATAAGAACCATGATCCAAGTGTAAAGCAACTGGAACAGTGATTCCCATAGCATCATGGATTTCTTTTACCATAGCTGCAACCGTTTTGAAACCACACATGTATTTTGCAGCACCTTCAGATACGCCCAACATAACTGGAGATTTAACTTCTTCTGCAGCAGCTAAGATAGCTTTTGTCCACTCCAAGTTATTGATGTTGAAAGCTCCGATTGCATAATGCCCTTCATGAGCTTTGTTAATCATTTCAGTAGCAGATACTAACATTATTAATTTCCTCCTTGTGTATTAATCTTTACGCATATATTTTAACGCAATCATACTCGTTTGAAAAGAAAAAAGAGAATTTTATCACAAGTTTTACATTTTATCGTCTTGACTTACCTAACAATGAAACCGGCGTGCTTAAAGCTTTGATTCGTTCCATTAAACGTAAACTGGCAACATACCCATTTTCTTTATCTCTAAGACAATAATGCTGCTCAAGTTCTTCAAGTGTATAATTGGATGTAAAATAAGTCTTTAATTCATGGTTCATACGATAATCAAGGATTGGGAATAATATTTCATCACGGGTCCAAGGCGTAATAGCTTCTGAGCCAATATCATCTAAGACTAATACTTCACTAAAACGAAGATGTCCAATCATATCCTGGCGATATTCATTATCATACATAGATTGTTTGATATCTTGAATAAAAAGAGGAACCTTTATAAATGAAACTCTTTTTTTACTCTTGGCAAAGAAATTTGCTGCTCCAGCCATCATATAACTTTTCCCTACTCCAGGCTGACCATAGAGATAAATTCCTTTTTTTTGTTCTAAAGACTTTAACAGTTGCATATAAGCCAATAGGTATTCCTGCGATTCATTGCTAACTTCGATCTTATGAAGATCGATCATATAATCGTTATCGGATAAATGAGATAAGCGATAATTTTTTCTATGTGCAATTTCATCCTCAAACTTTTTAAATCTACGGCAGGATTGATATCGTTCTTCAAGAAAACCTGAATCATCTAAATAGATAGTCTTGATCTTTCCAGGAATAGTTTGAACACAAAATTCTATTCCCTGACAACCAGAACATTTTTTTACATTTTCCACCCAATCTTGGAAATAAGAAAAATGCTTGTCAAAAAAATCATGATTCAGATCATTCTTTTTCAGAAACTGTTGAACAAGTGGATCCGTATAAAGTTTTTCGATTTTTTCATTTCGTTCTCGTTTCAAAGATTCATCGATCTCAAAATCAAATTTCATCATTCTTCTCCTTTCCAAGTTGTCTTTGTAAGCTCAAAGCCTGTTGTACTAAATCATCATCTGGAACACTTTGTTCTGTATTCTGATACCAATCCGGTAATTTTGGTGCCGGTTTTTTAACTTGATTTTCCTGTCTGCATACTTCCAATGCTTTTTCTTTTGAATCCACCTGAAGTCGAATCCAGGATGCAGCTACTTTCTCCACATAAGCTTTAGAAAATTTCTGCTGTGTTTGATTTAAACAATATTCAATCAGAACATTCATGACTTCATTCGAGAAGCTATAGTTTTTGATCAATTTTTCTATTACTTTTCGATCTGCATTTGCGACTGGCGCTCCTTTTTGTTTATTCTGTAAAAATTTTACCGGAGACATCTTATATGGATCATCTGTCGGCTTTATGATTTTCTGGTTAGCATATACTTGTTTTTTTAACTTTTCAAAATCAAAGACATGAGTATTGGGATTTATGCTTCGCTGCACATACTTTCGCATATCAACAGCATCTATACCATGAATCGAAGCCAGGCTTGCAATTCTTGACAAATTCTCTTTGGTTCGATAACGCATTGGAAATATCCTGTCAGCCCCTTTCAAGAACGTTTCAAAATCAAAATCATACTTTAATTTCCCCTCTTCAGGTTTCAGATTTAAATACGTTTCTTCTTTTTCTTGTGTCCATGACTCTAAACATGACAGATCCATTTTCTCACTGATGTCTACATAATTTGTCTTATCAACTTCATCATTAAAATGCAATTTGACAAAGTCAAAATGAGAAGATCCGCATTGATTTAAAAACAAACGGGAAAATGTATCGTGATTTAAGAACGATTCAGCATTTAATGGTGGGTAAACTTCGATAATGTTCTTTCTAGAAATTGGATCATAATAAGTTTTAATCAACTCGTAATTTTCTAACTTCTTCTTTGATGCATCAAAACGATTAGCATAACTTCCATATAACATCAACAGTTTTTCTAACGTTATACTTGTTTGATCTAATGATAGAAACAAATCATATAGCATACAAGCATCATTTTCGATTAGTGGTTTATACAACAAAGATATATAAGCATTCCACTTCTCTTGAAAATCGCCTGTCTTATAGATCATATAATTCTGCTCTAGCTCCATGATTTCTCCCTTTCTACCATTTGGGCAATCGTTTGTTTAAGTTCTTTTAATGTCCCATTATTATATATGACAACATCACTTAAAGATGCCTTTTTTTCCTCACTCATCTGCTTAGTAATTCTTTTCATAGCTTCTTGCGTATCAATATGACGATATTTTGTCAATCGCTCAAGGGCAATATTTCGTTTTGTGACAACACACCAGATTGAATCAAAGTGATCCTGAGCACCAATTTCAAACAATAAAGGCATTTCTATAAAAACAAGACCATCCTTTTGATTTTCAATCCATGCATTCATTTCTTGAAAAATCAAAGGGTGTAAAATATTTTCCACTTCCTTTTTGATCATTTTGTCTTGAAACATATCAAAAGATAGTTGTTTTTTATCCAAATAACCATCTTCATCTATTTTAATCAGTTTTCTTTCCTTTAATTCTTCAAAACCTTTACGATTAGGCAACAGCAATTCAGCATTGACCTTGTCACAATCTAAGACCGAATATTTCTCCGAAAGAATCTTTCCAACTTGTGATTTTCCAGAACCCATAGTTCCAGTAATTCCAATTATTTTCTTTTTTGGCAATTTGAACATAGATAAGTACCCCTTTGACTGACTACGATCTTTTTGATCTTATTTTTACAAACAGGACATGGCTCATCTTTTTTTGAATGAACTTTTAATTCCAATTGAAAAAGACCAGTCACCCCTAAACTGGAAGTATACGAACGAATCGTCGTGCCTCCTGCTTTCATAGCCCCACGTATGATGCGTTTTGTATGATAAATGATATTTTCACAATCTTTTTTTGATATCTTTTGGCAACGACTTCTTGGATCTAGTTTACAAGAAAATAAGATTTCATCGGCATAAATATTTCCAACACCAGCTATGATGGATTGATCCAGTAAAGCTGATTTAATATTTCTTTTTAGCGGATGAATTATCTTATAAAATGTCATTCCATCAAGGTTTTCATCCAGACAGTCATATCCCACATTTTTAAAACAATCCAGTCGTCTAACATCCACCGCTTTAGGATACAAAGCCATGCGACCAAATTTTCTTGTATCATGATAACATAACAATCTTCCATCATCCAACCACATGACGCAATGAATGTGTTTAAGATCGCTCGGCAATTCTTTTAAGATATAAAACTTTCCTTCCATGCGAAGATGAACAATCAAATCTAGATCATCCATGACAAAACCTAAATATTTTCCAATGCGAAAGAAGTCACAAAATCTTTGATATTTTAATGAAGACACAAATTCCGTGACATCTAAATTTTGAATTAGTTTTGGATAATACACTTTAACATCTAAGATCTTTGCGCCTTTAATCTGATGTTCAAGTGTTGACAATACTGTCTGTACTTCTGGTGCTTCTGGCATTATTTAGCCTCATACCATGATTGACCAAAGTTGATGCTTGCCTTTAAAGGAGCTTTCAATTCCATGGCCTGTTCCATGGCTTCCTTTACTAGTGCTTGCATCACTTCTAATTCATCATCTGGAACTAGAAAAATCAATTCATCGTGTATCTGCAAAAGCATCTTAGATTTAACATTTTTCTCTTTCATCGCTTGATCTACACGAATCATGGCAATTTTGATTAAGTCTGCAGCGCTTCCTTGAATCGGCGCATTCATAGCTGCTCTTTTGCCAAATTCTCTGGTCATGAAATTTTTATCATTAATTTCAGGAATCATACGACGTCTATGGAACATAGTTTCTACATATCCATTTTCTTTACAGAAATCAATCAACTGATTCATAAATTGATGTATGTTAGGATATGATGCAAAATATGTTTCCATAAATTCACCAGCTTCCTTGCGTGAAATCTTTAATTGCTGTGATAAGCCAAATTCTGTTTGTCCATAGACTATTCCAAAATTTACGGTTTTGGCAACACGACGCATATCTGGTGTCACGTCTTCTTGTGAAACATGGAAGATGTGCGAAGCCGTTCGATTATGGATATCCGCTCCCTCTTTGAATGCTTCGATCATATGAGTTTCGTTTGCCATATGAGCTAACATTCTAAGTTCAATTTGGGAATAATCGGCCGATAAAAGTTTATATCCTTTTTGGGCCACAAAAGCTTTACGAATTTCTCTTCCTTGCTCATCTCGAACGCTGATATTTTGTAAGTTTGGATCACTGCTGGATAGACGACCTGTTTGCGTCATGGCCTGATTGAAACATGTATGTATCTTCGAATCTTGCTGAATGTGCTTCTTTAAACCTTCGATATATGTTGATTTAATTTTTGAATATTTACGATAGTCCAGCAACACATCAATAATTGGATGACTTCCTTTTAATTTTTCCAAAACTTCTGCTGAGGTAGAACGCTTCTTCCCTCCGCCTTTTAAATTCAATTCGTCATATAATACACCAGCAAGTTGTTTTGGTGAGTTAATATTAAAGACCATATGAGCCATTTCATAGATTTGTTGCGTTAACGATTCCAGGATAGTATCTGTCTTAGCACCTATCTCATCTAAAACATTTTCATCGATATGAATTCCCTGATTTTCCATTTCAAAAAGAATTCTTACCAATGGCTTTTCAATATTTTCATAAAGGTCGAGTAAATTATCTTTTTTTAATTCATCAAAGATATTATCTTGTCGAATACTCAACTGCCATGTCCAGGCACAGGTAACTGGTAATAAACGATCAATATGACAAGCTTCTACGGTTTTTGCCTTCTTTAATAAATCATGGACCGTTTCAGGTAATTCAATGCCTAAAGAAGAAATTAAAGAATCTGTATCCGTTGCTTGTGAATGTAACAAAAATGCTGCAAGATGAAGGTCTTCTTTAAATGATGGAACATAGAATCCATACCTTTGAAGTAAATGCATCATTTCTTTAGCATCCCATGTTCTAAGACTTGTTTCATGTTTTAGCATGTTTTTGAAGTAACTGTCTTCCAAAGCATCTTCAACTTTTAGATATAAAACTTCTTCGTTATTAAAAAACATAAATCCATACAGTTTCTGGTTTAAATACGCTTCTTTCGAATTTACCGGCATCAATAAAAGATCTTTTGAATCATATCCTTTAAAAGAGCAAATTGTTTTAATTTGATAACTTTTTGAAGTCATTGTTGTTTTCGAAATCAAAGAACGCATTTCATATTTTTGATAAAAGTCATTGACCTTTTCATCATATCCATCAAATTTACAATCTTGAATCGTAAAAGGAAAATCCATAGAAGTATATATCGTTGCCAACTCTTTTGACATAAAGGCATTCTCTTTATCGTTTAATAATTTTTCTTTTTGTTTTCCTTTGATTTGATCAATATTCTCATAAACATTTTCTAAAGAACCATATTGAACAAGAAGTTTAGTAGCTCCCTTTTCACCTATTCCAGTAACACCCGGAATATTATCACTGGAATCTCCCATAATGCCTTTTAAATCAATAATCTGTTTAGGCATCAAATTATACTTTTCCTTAAAATTTTCAACATCCATGAGATCCATGTCACTTAAACCTTTTTTCATTAATAAGACATGTGTCGTATCATCAATCAATTGTAACAAATCTCGATCACTTGTAAGGATGGTTGTCATTCCTTTTGAATTTGTTTTAGCCATAGAACCGATGATATCATCTGCCTCATAACCTTCGATTTCAAAGCGTTTGATTCCAGTGGCATCTAAAAACTCTCTTACGATTGGAAACTGTACGATTAAATCTTCATCCAGAGGTTTTCTTGTTCCTTTATACGCCGCAAATTGTTTATGGCGAAATGTTGGTTTCCCTGCATCCCAGGCAACTAAGATCGAATCTGGTTTAATAATATCAATTGCTTTATTCAACATCATAATAAAACCAAATACAGCATTGGTAGGAATACCATTTGAAGTAGACATTCTATGTGTATACAATGTCGCATAATATGCTCTAAATAACATTGAATTTCCATCTAATAATAATAATTTGCTCATAAATTTCACCTATTTTCTATGTTCTAATTCTATCATATCTTGAAAATGAAATAAAACGTCAGATAAACTGACGTCTATTTTTGTGTTTTCATTTTTACGTATTTTTTTCTTTGATCTAATTGTTTACGATGTTGACGAATCAAAGCAAAACGTTTTAAGACATCTAATATGTACATCATCATCAAAATTAAAACTCCATGCAAAGTTAGCGTAAGAAGTTCATGATGCATGAACCAGGTCATAAAAGATACATTCATGCTTTGAAAAACAAGGTTCACCAAGAATGGTATAAGATCTAATAACAGCACCAGAACAAATAAAGAAAAAAAACGAATACGTGAATCTTCTTCCATTGCTTTATTAAAGATACCGGACAAATAACCTAAACCTGCATATATGATAAAGTAAACAGGTAAAGTTCCACTAAAGAACAAATCCGTTAAAACTCCACAAAAACCCGATATCAGCACTCGATCAAGCCATCCTCTTTCATATATCAGCAACATCAATGTAATAAAACAAAAATGTGGCACAAATGAATATCCTTGAAACTGGAAATTGACAGGAAAACATAAGCTGATCAAGTCATCAATCAATGCCATTACCAACAACAATATGATCATTTGTCTAGGTTTCATTCTCCTACGACCCCACTTCCAATGACCATACAATAGTTAAATGACTGTATGTTGGATACAGGCTGTACATACACTGTTGAAATGATAGCATCATCATTGATCGTAACATCTGTAACCGTTCCAAGATATATGCCACTTGGATAATTTCCTCCTTTTCCACTAGTTGCTACCATCTGACCTGTAGAAATCTGAGCATTGTTGTCGAAAAGTGAAACACGATACGCATTACGATCTGCATCATATGACTGCAATACCCCTTCAACATTAGAACCATCTTCCATTGAAATCATGATTGCGATGTCATTGATCAAGTCTTCACTTGTCAATAAGCGCACTGTGCTGGTTGCCGTTTGCGTACTTTCAATCAATCCAACGGCTCCCTGGCTTGTGACAACCAACATATTGTTTTCAACACCTTGTGAACTTCCTGCAGAAATCGTTACTGTCTGATCCCATGAATTAGCACTTCTTTGCAAAACTGTACAACTGATCTTTGTTGCATTATCCAAACTTCCCTGCATTTCCAAAAGATCCTCTAATTCAGCATTTTTATTACGTTCATCTTCATATAAAGTTTGATAACTTCGTTGTTTGGCAAGTTGTTCGTTCAAATATTGATTATCATCATAAACGTGCCATAGATTTGATAAATCGTTAAAAACATTGGCTATCGAAGTAAGAGGATAGTCAAATAATCCATATTTTATATACGTCCATGCGCTGTATCCTACATTTGAAAGCGAATTTTGACGCAAACCAAACATGACACATCCAAAAGCTAAACATGTACATATCGCTATAATAAGTATTCTTTGTAGACGCGTAAATCTTCGCATTTTCTTCCCCCAAACTACATGTATTATAACGATATTTTGACTTTCTTTCAATGTGAACATTTATGATGATGCTAACATACCAACCTCGCAAAAAGAGTAATAACGGCTTTTCGCAACAATAACATGATCTATAAATTGAATTCCATTCATCTTTGCGATACTTACGAGTTGTTTAGTCATATTTATATCTTCTAAACTTGGAGAAGGATCTCCGGAAGGATGATTATGGACACAAATTACTCCCGCTGCATTTTGAAGATAGGCTTCCTTAAAAACATCTCGTGGATGAACACAAGCCTCATTTAAAGTACCAATAGCTAAAACACGATGAGATATGATCCTTGCTTTGGTATCCAAATAAACACAAACAAAATTTTCCTGTGTCAAATAACCATATTCCACCTTAAACCACTGAATAACATCCTGAGAATTTTTTATCTGCATACGATATGCATTTGTCTTCAACACTCTTTTACAAAGTTCTACGCCCGCTAAGAGCTGTAATGCTTTAACCTCCCTTATCCCTTTAATCTTCATGAGTGAGTTCACATGCATGTTAAACAATTGGCTTAATCCTTCTGTTTCAATCAACACATCTTGTGCAATATCAAAGACAGAACGATCTTTACTGCCACTCTGCAAAATCAATGCAATCAATTCTAGATCTGACAAAGAGTTTAATCCTTGTCGCAAAGCTTTTTCTCTTGGTCTTTGATCCAAGCTCATTTCTTTTACCTTCATACTATCTATTACACCGAAAAATAAAGAATGACAAATTTTTCTAAAAAATGCTTGCGTATTTTATAGAGTCATGATAATATACAAAGGCACTGATATTTCAGTGACATATATTCTTGGAGAAGTACTCAAGTGGTTGAAGAGGTGCCCCTGCTAAGGGTATAGGTCGGGAAACTGGCGCGAGAGTTCAAATCTCTCCTTCTCCGCCATTCATTTTAAAAAAAATTGGTCCAGTGGTGTAGTGGTTAACATGCCTCCCTGTCACGGAGGAGATCGTGGGTTCGAGTCCCATCTGGACCGCCATTTTTGCAGATGTAGTTCAATGGTAGAACACAGCCTTGCCAAGGCTGATACGGGGGTTCAATTCCCCTCATCTGCTCCATTCCGTTAATAACTCCTTTATATAAGGAGTTTTTTTGTTTTATTAGAAAATTTATTGTAATTGAATTTTATCTGAATTACTTTTCTATACTTTCTATAATTCTTTCTAAACTTTGGTAGTCCACATAATTAACTTGTTTACCGTAAGTTTCAATAATAGCTTTTGTTTCTGCGTTTCTTTTTTCTTCAGGTATTTTTTTCTCAGCAATATACATTAATTTCATTAATGTTTTGTGTTGAAAACTTAATTTAGAATAATCAATACCTCCTCGAAGATGATATATTTGTACTCGATCATAGATTTCCTGAGAAATCTGTTTTTTTATGTTTCCACGGATATTCTTCTCATTAATTTTATCATTAGGGTCTGCTAAACCAACTGTAATGATCATGATTTTAACATTTCTTGGCTCTTTTATCTTTTTCATAGTTTTAGATAGGCCCAATACTCCACCAGCATACAAAGCCCCAACATATATGATTACTTGATATTGATTAAGATCCTGCACCTGCTGATAGGATATTTCTTTGATATGCGTTCTTTCGGACATTTTATTTGCATATAGCTTTGTTGTTCCATAATGAGAACCATATATAATGATCTTATTCATGCGATGTTTCCTTGCACTTTTTAAAAACCAAAATAGCTTTAGCACTTCCTGTTATGGACACCGTCACCAATTCATATCCAGTTTCCATCATATGATTGGCCTTTTCTTCAATCTTTTTTGCCATGTCCACGGCTTTAGGGGCATACTCGATGATTTCTGTTTTATACATTTTTATCCTCCTGTATTTTTCTTATTGAGATGATCAAAAGAATGATTCCGACAATATTGGAACCAACCGATAAGCCAAGTAATATTCCTTGACTAAACTGCGAAAATGAACTGGATTGTGTTTGTAAAAAATATGTATGTAATAGATAGAAAACATTACCAAACAATATCATGATCAACGCTGTTTTAAGCTTTTTAAGTTCTTTCATATTCCTCACCTTTAAATACACTATATCACTCCTTTATATATTAAACTGTTAAGTATGCCATATTTATTTAAACTTATCTTAACAATAATTAGATAATCTTTTCATTTGCATCCTTTAAGATACTAAGGTATGCTTTTTTTATGATATTAAACATTAGTGGAAGAACAGACATCGTAGCATTTTATACCCCTTGGCTCATGAATCGTTTCGAGGCTGGAGAAATTTTAGTTAGAAACCCTTTCTATCCTTCTCAAGTATCAAAAATCCTTATTGAGAATGTAGATGCGATCGTATTTTGCACTAAAAACCCTTTACCTATCATTAAATATCTTCCTTCGATTCACAAGCCCATGATTTTTCAAGTTACACTGACTCCCTATCATAAAGATATTGAACCTTTTGTTCCAGACAAATCTAAGATCATAGAAGGAATAAAGGAAATATCAAAATTATTAGGACAAGAAAAAGTATATGTTCGATATGATCCCATCTTATTAAATGAAAAATACACAGTGGAATATCACATTCGTGCATTTGAAAGAATGTGTAGTCTTTTAAAAGGATATGTAAATCACATCATCGTTTCTTTTATCGACGATTATAAAAACGTTCGTAATCATTATGATGAATTAAAGCTTAAAACCCCTACGCATGAAGATTTAAAGAAAATTGGAATCCACTTCTTTGATATAGCAAACAAAAATAATATGACTGTACAAACATGTTATGAAAAAGAAGATCTCAGTCAATATGGGTTCATCAAGGATGTCTGCGTATCTAGAAAACTTGCCTTTGAGTTAACACAGAAACATTATAAACTCTGGTCTGCACGAGATTGTGGATGTATAGAGATGGTCGATATCGGAGTTTACAATACTTGCCACCATTATTGCAAATATTGTTATGCGAATTATGATGAAAAAAAGATCCATGAAAATATCATGGATCATGATGAGCATTCTCCTTTTTTGATTGGGCATGCAAAATCAGATGATATTGTTAAGGAAAGATTTAAGTAATCAAAGAAATCTTTCCATTTTTACATGCTCAATTCCATCTTCTAAAAAAACATCTGAGATAACATAAAAACCTAGCTTTTCATAGAATTCAATTGCGTATTTCTGTGCTTCAACATAAACTTTTGCATATTTTTTCTCTTGTTTCAACAACTGAAGAGTTTCATTGATCAAGCTTGTACCAAATCCTTGTCTACGGTTTAAGGAAATGATACGTCCCAATTGACAAGTATTTGTGTCTTTTTCAAACATTCTTAAATACGCAATAATTTTCTCCTTCTCTTGATAATATATGTGAAGACTTTTCTCATCTATAAAATCAATATCTGGATATAGGCATTGCTGCTCCAAGATAAAAATATCTTGTCTTAGTTTTAAGATCTCATAGAGTTCATTAACATTCAATTGATCAAATCGTTTTATGTATAATTTCAACATACTATCACTCCATCAAATATAATAAAAAGCCCTGTATTAGGGCTTGTATTTTCTTATGGGGCGGCTGACGCGATTCGAACGCGCGCATGACGGAGCCACAATCCGCTGTGTTAACCACTTCACCACAACCGCCATATGTATATAGAACACGTAAAATCCGTGTGCTTGTATATTATATACAATGAGCATTCGAAAGTAAAGAAAAAAATTAAAAAACGACCTTTAAAATTTAAAGGTCGTTTAAATCAACTATTTTAAATACTTTTTAACAACTCCAAAAAGTATACCGGCTAACGATAACATGAATAGCCCTAACACAGAAAGAACGTTTGTAGAATAAGCTGTATTTACTACTTTATTCTCTGTCTTTGTTTCCTTTACAGTCGATTCATTCTTTGGGTTTTCGGTATCAGACGGTTTGGATGGTTTTACATCTGTATCAGAAATAACGGAATATGTATATGTGAAATGTGCCTCATCATCTTTATGTGTTAATTCATACTCTATATTTGAAGACCATTCACCAATTGTATATCCTTCTAAAGGTGCATTTCCAACTTCTGGAAGTTCATGTTTAACAGTACCATCTTGACTTGGATCTCCATTTTCATCAAATAAAGTATACACTTTATAAATCGTATCATTTGTTCCATCATTCCATGTGCCATTTATGACATCATAGGTTACTTTAATCTGATATTGATCTGGAATCTTATCGGCTTGTCCATCTGGCCCAATGTTATCTTCTCGCCACACATATTTGATCGTGATATCTTCATTACCAACTGTACCCTGTGCTCGATAATTATTTGGATTGGTATCCACCATTCCAGTTACTGTCTCAGACTCCAGGATCCAGCCTCTGTTATATGTTGCTGTTCCAAAATCTATGGTCGAACCAATCGCTCTTGTATATGTACTTGTTCCTCCTTTTACAGTGCTTAAGCTTCCATCTCGATTATAGAATTCTGTAATCACTGTAACATTTTTTGCCGGTGCATATGTATAAACAAAGTTAGAACCATCATCTTCTTTAGTTAATGTATATTTCATTCCACTTTGCCAGGAACCTCTGGCAAATCCTTCATTTGGCTTATTTCCAACAGATGGAAGTTGAGCTCTAGCAGTTCCTTGATCACTTGGATTGCCTTCACTGTCTGTTAAAGTATAAACTTTATTGACTGTATTCGTTGTACCATCGTTCCATGTTCCATTCACAACATCATAGGATACTTTAATCTGATACTGATCTGGAATCTTATCGGCTTGCCCATCTGGTCCAATGTTATCCTCTCGCCATACATATTTTATCATGATATCATCATTTCCGATAATTCCTTCAGCTTTATAATTGTTTGGATTGGTATCAACCATTCCAGTTACTGTCTCAGATTCCAAGATCCAGCCTCTTTTATATATAGCTGTAGAAACATTAAATGATGTTCCCGGGGTTCTGGTATATGTACTGATTCCCCCACTTTCATTGTTTAAACTTCCATCTCGGTTATAAAATTCAGTAACGACCGTAACTGTGACTTTGTTATCCTCTACAACAGGTTCTGAACTTCCACTAAATTGAACTGGTTCCTTTTGTATTTCTTTATTTTGGACTTTTTCAGTTAAAGATTGCTCAAATTCATTTATATCTTCTGTTGAAACTGAATCTGAATTTAAAATATCTTTTGTTGCTTCTATTGCTGTTTCATCTAGATTTTCCTGTTTAACAGGTTCCACTTCATTTTCTTCAGCATGTACAGCTACATTCATACCAGGAAGAGCCGCTGCCGAAAAAATAGCTGCAATTAGGCCCAAACAAGAACCTATTTTTAGCATTTTATTTACTCTTTTGTTGGACATATAACATCCCTCCTCTTATCTATTTTCAATCTATCAATTGCTTGTAAAGACAACAGAAAAGAAATGTTAAATTTTTGGAAATTTACAATTCAAATCAACTAATTATTTAATAAATAAAAAAGAATATGAAAACTTATTTTCCATATTCAAAAATTATAAAATATTCATAATTTCATACAGAGAATTTATCTTGTATGTCGCCAGTGAATCATTTATTCCCTTTTTATTACGATCAAACCAGATCGTTTCAATTTGGCTGTTGATGCCTCCTTGTACATCAGCCGAATATGAATCTCCAATGATCATAATTTCATTTTTATCGGTAATTCCAATATCATTGATACAATAATTAAAAAATCGTTTGTTTGGTTTTGCACACCCAATCTTTTCCGATGCATATATTTTTTTCACGTATTTTAACATATCCGCTATCTTTAAACGATTCCACTGCTGATCATAAGGTGCATTGCTGGTAAGAAAAACTTCATATTTATTTGATAAATATTGCAAAAGATCATAAGCACCATCTACTTCCTTGGCAATATAATTTAAACTATTCACGAAATATCGTTCAAATACATGCCCTTCAAAATCAATCTTTAATGCTCTAAAAATTGTATTCCAACGAATTTCGTACAACTTTGTTTTTGTGAGTTTTCCTTCTTCGATTTGCTCCCATAAAGAATCATTTATTTTGACAAATGTATCAAATACATCTTCATGATACGTGATTCCATATTTTTTAAAACCTTCCTGTATTGAAATCTTGGAGCATTTATTGAAATCTAACAAAGTGTTATCAATATCCAAAAATATATATTTTTTCATAGTGAATATTCTATATGAAAAAACGATGGTTATCAACTAACCACCGTATACATTAATTCTATTTACAGCTCTTTCCAAAGCCAATTGAGCTCGTTTTAAATTCGTCACTTCATCTTTTTTCTCAATTCTAGCTCTGGCACGTTCATAAGCTCTTTTTGCTCTTTCCAAATCGATTTCCGTTTTTCCTTCAATCGCATCGGTTAAGATCATCGCTTTATTATCTTCTAAGTGGCAAAACCCACCTGATAAAGCATATTCATGCCTTTGATCATTATTGTCAACCAAAGCTAGTTTACAAGGCACCAAAGCTGCAAAAATAGGTAAATGATTGGTAAGTAAAGTCATTTGCCCTTCAACACTTCTTAAAGATATGCTCTTTACGTCAACTTCGCTATATGTTCCATGTGGAGTTACAATTTTCAAAGAAATCATATTACTCACCAGCCATCTGACGTGCTTTTTCTTGTGCTTCTTCAACCGTACCTACAAACATAAATGCCTGTTCCGGTAAATCGTCAAATTCTCCTGCTAGAATACGTTCAAAAGAACGAATCGTATCTTCCAAAGGAACATATTTTCCTGGAATTCCTGAGAATACTTCAGCTACGTTAAAAGGCTGTGATAAGAAATTTCGTACACGACGAGCACGGTTTACGACCTTTTTGTCTTCTTCACTCAATTCATCCATACCCAAAATAGCAATGATATCTTGAAGTTCCTTATATCGTTGAAGAATACTTTGTACGCCTCTGGCAACATTGTAATGTCTTTCTCCAACAACCAATGGATCCAGGATACGAGAACTTGATTCAAGTGGATCCACAGCTGGATAAATACCTAATGCCGCAATATCACGATCAAGTACGGTTTTCGCATCCAAATGTGTAAAGGCTGTAGCTGGAGCTGGGTCTGTCAAGTCATCGGCAGGTACATAGATTGCCTGAACAGAAGTAATAGATCCATCATTGGTACTCGTTATTCGTTCCTGCAACTGTCCCATTTCTGTCGCCAAAGTTGGCTGATAACCAACGGCACTAGGAACACGTCCTAACAAGGCACTAACTTCAGAACCTGCCTGAGTAAAACGGAAGATATTGTCAATAAACAACAATACATCTTGATGTTCTTTATCACGGAAGTGTTCAGCCATGGTAAGACCTGTTAAACCTACACGCATTCTGGCTCCAGGACTTTCATTCATCTGTCCATAAACCAGAACAGTCTTATCTAAAACTCCACTTTCTTTCATTTCATGGTACATATCATTACCTTCACGAGTACGTTCTCCAACACCAACTACAACAGATTTTCCTCCATGCTCTTTGGCAATGTTATGAATCAATTCCTGAATTAATACGGTTTTTCCAACACCGGCACCACCGAACAAACCAATTTTACCACCTTTAGCATATGGACATAGCAAGTCGATTACTTTAATACCTGTTTCCAATGGAACACTAACTGTACTTTGTTCATCAAATGCTGGTGCCGGTCTATGGATTGGTTCGTATTCAACATCTTTTACTTCTCCAAGTCCATCGATTGGTCGACCTAATACATTAAACATACGTCCCAAAATAGCATCGCCTACAGGAGCTTGAATTGGTTTTCCTGTATCAATTGCGTCCATACCGCGAACAAGGCCATCAGTGCTTCCCATCGCAATGCAGCGAACTCGATCTGCACCTATTCCCTGTGCTACTTCCACGATCAAGCTTTCCTCGTCTGGACGTTTTATTTCTATGGCAGTCAAAAGGTCAGGCAGATGATCTTCGTCAAAAGAAATATCTACAACTGGCCCAATGATCTGGACAACTTTTCCTATATTTTTTGACATTTTCTTCCTCCTATGTCAGCGCATTGGCACCACCGACAATTTCGGTGATTTCTTGCGTAATTGCAGCCTGACGAGCCTGGTTAAAGGCCAATTCAAGAGCTTCCTGCAACTCGTTGGCATTATCCGTAGCACTTTCCATTGCCATACGTCTTGATGCCTGTTCACTGGTCTTGCTCTCAAGATATTTTGAATAAACAACCGATTTTGTAACCATTGGAATTACATTGCTAAGCATCTGTTCTCTAGATGGTTCAAATATCATCTCTTTATGAGATTCTTTTTTTTCTTCCGATTGTTTTTTTACTGGTAAAAGAGTTTCCAATGTTGGTATAAAGGTCAATGTATTTTTATAGTGAGTATATAAGATCTGTATCTTAGAAATTTCCTTCCTCTCAAACAGATCCAAGGCTTCAACTACTTTTGAAGATAATTTGTCATATGCATCATCTTCATTCATATCAATTAGTTGATCACATACATTATAGTCTCTAGACTTGATCCAATTTACCCCGCGTGAACCAATCATGATGATCTTATCTTCGTTAGAAATTTCACTTTGTACAGTTCTTTGAATATTGGCATTGTAACCACCACAAAGCCCCATATCACTGGTAATCACAAATACATATGCTGGTTTACCCATATTTTCGTTTAAAAATATAGATTTATCGTCTGTAGAACGTAAAACTAATGTAAGTAGATGCTGCAAAGCATCGGCATACTCACGATTTTCTTCCATTGCAAGTTTTTGTTTTGTTAACTTGCTGGAAGCGACAAGTTGCATAGCCTTTGTAATCTTTTTCGTTGAATCAACTGATTTTATACGAGCCTGGATAGCTTGTCTACTTTGTGCCATCTTGTGCACCTTCCATCAGTAAAAACTCTTTGGTAAAGGCATCTAAGGCTGCTTTGATCTGAGATTCAAGATCTTCATCTAATTCTTTTTTAGATTCAATCTGATCTAAAATATAAGGATATTCACGATTTACATAAGAAATCAAGCTAGTTTCATATGCCTGTACTTTTTCGACAGGAATATCCTTCAAATATTTATTCTTTGCGGCAAATAAACTAACAACCTGTTCACTTACTCGCATTGGAGAATATTGTTTCTGGATCAAAAGTTGTGTCAAACGAGCTCCGTGATTTAAAACTTCCATCGTAGCTGCATCAAGATCAGAACCAAATTTTGCGAATGACTCCATTTCACGATATTGTGCTAATTCGAGTTTTAAAGAGCCAGAAACTTGCTTCATAGCTTTAATTTGAGCAGCTGAACCAACGCGGCTTACTGAGAATCCTGAATCAACACTTGGACGGATACCTTCATTGAACATATCAGTCTTCAAGAAAATTTGTCCATCCGTAATGGAAATAACATTTGTAGGAATATACGCTGAGATGTCTCCTGCCTGTGTTTCAATAATAGGAAGAGCTGTCAAAGAACCATTTCCATAATCCTCATTTAGACGTGCTGCTCTTTCTAGTAATCTTGAATGTAGATAGAACACATCCCCAGGATATGCTTCACGTCCTGGTGGTCTTCTTAATAACAAAGACATTGTACGATATGCCACCGCATGTTTAGATAAATCATCATAAACAATCAATACATCTTCACCATTTTCCATCCACTCTTCACCAATAGCACATCCTGCATATGGTGCAAGATATTGTAGAGGTGCTGGTTCACTTGCAGTTGAAACAACAATCGTTGTATATTCCATTGCTCCATATTGTTTAAATTTTTCCACAATCTGGGCAACCGTACTGGCTTTTTGTCCAATCGCAACATAAATGCATTTTACATTTTGTCCCTTTTGATTGATGATCGTATCTGTTGCGATTGCCGTTTTACCGGTCTGACGATCACCGATGATCAGCTCACGCTGACCGCGACCAATTGGAATCATAGAATCAATGATCTTCAATCCTGTTTGTAATGGTACCGAAACACTTTTTCTTGTCATAACACCTGGTGCTACTCTTTCAACTGGACGTGTTTTTGTTGTATGGATCTCTCCATTTCCATCAATTGGTTGTCCTAAAGCATTAACAACGCGTCCTACCATAGCATCACCAACAGGAACCTCAACGATATGTCCTGTTCTCTTAACAAGATCGCCTTCCTTGATATCGTTGTTTTCACCCATCAAAACGACACCAACTTGTTCGTCTTCAAGGTTCATGACCATACCATATACATCATGAGGGAACAATAACAATTCACTCATCATTGCATTGCGAAGACCATATACTGTTGCAATACCATCCCCAATACTAAGAACAGTACCACTTTCATTCATTTCTAGATCCTGGTCGATATTTTGAATTTGCGCTTTGATCAATTGTGAGATCTGTGCTGGATTTAAACTCATAGTATCACCTTTCTAGCCACTTATTTTTTCTTTGATCGCTTCAAGGCGCGATAAGACCGTATTGTCTAAAACCATATCTCTTGTACATACCTTCATCCCGGCAATCAATTCCGGTTTAATGGCAATATCCAACTCTACAGTTTTATTCAATTTTGTTTCTAACATCTGTTTTAATGAAGATTTCTGTTTTGCATCTAATTCAGAAGCACTTTCCACCTTGATGATTTCAATATCGTGAGCATCACGATAACACATTAAGTATGCCTGATAAATCTGCGGCAAATTTGCGATCACATCATGTTCATTAAACACGAGTAATGTTTGCATCATCGTTGCATCAAGCCGATCTTCAAACAGATTCAAAAGCCATGTTTTTTTTGTTGCTTTTGCAATCTTTGGATGAGATAAGGCAAGCACAAAATCTTTTTCCTGCTGCCAAATTGAAGATAAGCTTTCTAGATCAGACATATACTTTTCTTCTTTACCTGTATCTCTTGCAATTTCAAAAATAGCTTGAGCATAAGGCGTCCAAGTTTCTACCATTTAGAATTTCCTGCCTTGTCGATAAAATCATCAATATATTTCTTTTGTGTTTCTTCATCCATTTCTTTAGAAACAAGCTTCTTGGCTGCTTCCAAAGCAACTGAAGAAATGGCGTCCTTCATTTCTTTTTCCGCATTACGTTTATCACGCTCTATGTCTTCTTTAGCTCGTTCCTTGATGCGTGAAACTTCATTCTGGGTTTGTTGCAATATCTGCTGTTTTTCTTCCGATGCTTCAGCACGTGCAGATTCGATGATTGAATGTGCTTCTTTCCCAGCATTCTTCATCTTTTCCACATACTGCTCTTTGATATCTTCCGCTTCTTTTTTTAATTGTACAGAAGAATCAATATTCTCTTGGATCAATGCTTGTCTTTTTGAAATTAAAGTTAACAATTTATCCCAAAAAAACTTCTTTGCGATCATAACAATCAAAAAAGTTGAGATACAAACTAAAACAACATCCGTTAAAGAAATTCGCAGATAGTTATCAATATTGAAACCATCCATATCTATACCCAATCGTTACCCTTTTATAAAAATTAATAGAATGGCAATTACTAATGAATAAATACCTGTTGTTTCGGCTAAGGCAATACCAAGAACCATGATTGACTGAATCTTGCTGGCAGCTTCTGGATTTCGAGCAACACTCTCAGCACCTTTACCTGCAGCAAATCCCTGTCCAATACCTTGACCAAGACCCGCTACCATGGCAATACCAGCACCTAAAAGTGCCATACCCTGTACGAAAAATTCATTAAATTCCATTTTGTTTTTCCTCCTTGTTTATTCTTCTTCTGCCACTTGCTGTCCTAAATTGAACGAAGCTAATGTAAAGAAGATATATGTTTGAATCACGCCAGAAAATATATCAAAATACACGTGTAAAAATGGTGTTACTGAAAGTCCCAACACCCCCCAAGGCATTAATGCCTTGATTAATGTATATACAAGCATCGTAATGATACTTCCGGCCAAAATATTTCCAAATAAACGCATCGTCAAAGAAATTGGCAAAGCCATTTCTCCAATGATATTCAGTGGTGTTAATATCACCATAGGTTCTGTGAGCTCTTTTAATCGAGCAATAAGTCCACCTTTTTTGATGGCATTACCTTGAATCATCAACCACATCGTAATAGCCAATGTCGCATTAAAGCTTACATTGCTAGTCGGATTTTGTAATCCAATCAATCCGATCAAGTTTGATGCAATCATCATCAAGATCAATGTTCCAAAAAGTGGGATATATTTTTTTGTGGTTTCTCTTAAATTCCCTTTAATCACAAAAAGCACCAGATTCAATGCTTCTTCACTAATATAAACAATTCCCTTACTGGCTTTCGATGGATCTTGTCTCTCGATTTTTTTGCCAGCAACGATAAAGAAGGTTGCAAAAACGACACATAAAATCAACCATACTAAAATCGACTGCTGAATTTCCAAAGTGAATGAACCAACATGAATCTCTAAAGCACTAATGCTAGGCATTGTTATCCATCCTTCCCTCTAATAAAGCATAAACAAATATTGAAAGCTTGTGACATAAAAATCCCACAAGCAAGGCAATGATTGAAATATTTAGATAGACGAAAAATCCAAATATTACAGCGTATATAATATAACGAACTATATAATTAGCTGCACCTTGACGTTTTGATAGTTTCTCATCCGGTTTTAATGAAAGTGCCATCTGCACAATCATAGCATATCCTATAAGTCCTGTACCCAATCCAACCAGGACTCCTACCAAAACATAGATATCATTAAACAACAATCCAGCTATAATCGCAACACTTATTCCAATTAAAAGAGAATAAATTACGATTTTTTTGTTCATTGATGTAACTTCATTCATGTTTATTTGCCTTATGTAACAATATGTAGATTGAACCTACTACACTATATATCAAACCAACAATGATAAAAATTGGTGTCGTATTTAGCCATTCATCCAATTTATATCCTAGAAATAAACTTAATAAAATATTTACTAACAGTACACCAGAAAACGTAAACGGCTTCATTTACTTTGTACCAAAAATACGATCTCCGGCATCTCCTAAACCAGGAACAATGTACCCTTTTTCATTTAGATGATCATCTAAACTTGCTAGATAAATATCTACATCCGGATGTGCTTCTTCAACAACTTTGACTCCTTCTGGTGCGCCGACAAGGCATACAAGCTTGATCGAAGTTGCTCCTTGTTTTTTAACCATATCAATTGCCGCAACACTAGATCCACCTGTTGCAAGCATTGGATCGACTATAATAACGGCTGCCTCATCCATATTTGAAGGATATTTTTCAAAATAAGGATGTGGTTCTAACGTTTCTTCATCACGATACATTCCAATATGAGCAATCCTTGCAGTAGGAATCAAATTTTGTATTCCGTTTACAACGCCAAGACCTGCTCTTAGAATTGGAACGATCACAACATCCTTTGCCATTTCATAACCAATTGTCTGACATAAAGGTGTTTCAATTGGAATTTCGTTCAAAGGAAGATCTCGTGTAACTTCATAAACCATTAGGCCACCAATTTCATCTAAATTTTGACGAAAATCTTTTGTCCCCGTTTCTTTTTTACGCATAATTGTAAGCTTATGCTTGATCAATGGATGATCAAATACTGTTAACATATTTTTACCTCGCAATCTCTACCCATTATAACAAATCCATTTTTAAAATAAAATTAAAACGACTTGATTGTAAGTATCTCATGCTGTTTTGCAGCACGAATATTCACACCACGATATGGAAGATCCTTTTTTAAGAAATGATCATGAATGCATTTTAATGCAATAGATGGATCATTTGCTTCTTCTGAAATATGAGCTAAAACAATTTCTTTTGTTTTAGAATTGATCAATGAAGCTAGATTAGAGCTGGCATCCAAATTATTCAGGTGACCACTATCTCCCAAAATACGCTGTTTCAAAAACATTGGACGATTCGTATTCATAAGCGTTTCAATATCATGATTACTTTCAAATATATAATAATCAGCATTTTCTAAATATGTTTTAACTTCATTGGAAACGTATCCTGTATCCGTTACATATACCAATTTTTTGCCATCTGCATAGATTACATACCCAACGGTATTTGGGCTGTCATGCGATAAAGAAATGACTTGAATATGAAATTCATTGATATCAAATTCCTGAAGTGGTCTAACAATACGATGATTGTCTAGATCTTTTAGATCGCAATATGAATAAACAGGAAGATGTCTAAAATGCTTTAGTTGTGATACATGATCGGTGTGTGCATGAGTGACCAACAATGCATTTAAATCGTCAACTCTTTGATTTACACTACCTAATGCATTCATTAAATATTTTTTTGTCGATCCACAATCAATTAATAAAGAACTGTTTTTCGTTCGAATTAGACAACTGTTCCCCTTTGAACCGCTACACAATAGATCAACCTGCATAAATATCTTCCTCTGTACTGGCATAATTCGTAAATCGAGAAATTCCTTTTTCAAAGGCTAAATGAATCTTACCAATGCTACCATTACGATGTTTAGCCAAAGAAAGATCAACGACTTCAGTTTCGTCCTGACCTTCTTTATCTTTGTCATAATAATTAGCTCGATATAAAAACATAACGATATCGGCATCCTGTTCAATAGATCCAGATTCTCGCAAATCGGATAACTGCGGTTCATGATCTGTTCTTTCTTCAACCTTACGTGATAACTGAGATAAGGCAATAACTGGACATTCCATTTCTTTTGCCAATATCTTTAAATTTCGTGATATATCGGATACTTCCTGTTGTCTTGAATCAGCTCTTGAGCCTGTGATTAACTGCAAATAATCAATCACAACAAGCGAAATTGACCCGTATTCACTTTTTAGTTTACGTACCTTGGAAAAAATCTGAGATACTTTAATACTACTCGTATCATCAATAAAAATCTTTCTTTCACTTAAACGAGTTCCTGCTTCATAAAGTCTTGACATCTCATCTGCATTTAAACGTCCATCTCTCAACTTATTAGAAAGAACCTGACTTTCACTGGACATTAGACGCTTCATTAAAGAATCACTAGGCATTTCCAGTGAGAATATTGCTACGCAACCCTCATTTCGTTTTGCCACTTGACTTGCAAAATTTAGTGCCAGTGCTGATTTTCCCATTGCTGGACGTGCCGCCAAAATGATCAAATCACCTCTTTGAAATCCATTGGTCATCTTATCTAGATCAGTGTATCCTGTCTGGATTCCAGTAATACCCTGTTTTGACTTTAAAGCTTTTAATTCCTCAATAACACGATTGACGATCTCCTGGCTGGATTCAAACTCTGCTCCTCGACGCTGTCTTGTCACATCCATGATCGAACGTTCTGCATCATCCAAGATCGTATCTATGTCTTCAGGAGATTCATATCCTTCCTGGGCAATTTTATCGGCCGCATAGATCAAAGCTCTCAGTTGCGCCTTGTTTTTGATTGTTTCGATATAATGTCTTGCGTTTGCACTTGAAATTGCAGAGTCCGCCAGTCTAACGATATAATCGGCTCCTCCTGCTGCTTCAAGTTCATCTTTATCCTGCAAACGCGTAACGATCGTATTGATATCAAGAGGCTGACCATTATCCTTGATTTCTTTCATGCACTGAAAAATACGTTGATGGCTAGGCGTAAAAAACTCATCAGGACTTAAATCTAAGTCCTGACAATCGTTCATTACATTTGGATAAATCATCAACGATCCTAAAAGTGACTGTTCAATTTTTAAAGAGTTTGGAAGTTCTCTAGTCATAATTTACCCCTTCGGACGTACTTGAACAACAATTTCCCCAATTACCTGTCCTTTATATAAGTCTACTTTTACACGTGTTGTTCCAATGCTGGAAACAGGAATATCCATATGAATCTTTCGTTTATCTACGATAATTCCTTTTTTATTTAATGCTTCGGCAATCTGCTTGCTGGAAACAGAACCAAAAGCCTGTCCATCTTTTCCTGTATTTAACATAAATTCAACTGGTGTAGTTTTTAGTTCTTCTGCAATTTTTTCAGCCTGTTTTTTTAAATCTTCTTCATGCAGTTTCTTTTCTTCCAACTGATGATCTAAAACCTTAACAGATCCTTTGGTATAAGCAACCGCCATTTTATTTTTGATCAAGAAGTTTCTCGCATATCCGTCACTTACTTCTTTGACCTCATCTTTCTTACCTACATTTTTAACATCCTTAAGCAAGATTACTTTCATGTTCTTCCTCCTCTAATATCTGTAACAATTCCTTTTTTAATTCTTCCGGTTCTGTAGATTTTTTCTCTACAGCAGCCGCGCTGAAATGACCTCCACCATCTAAGGCTTCCATGATTTTCTGCACATTATAAGTGCCATCACTTCGAGCACTGATTGCAGCCGTTGTTGGCTCATTGATTACTTTACCAATCGTAAATGATGCCACACAACCTCGAACCAGTAACAAACTTTCACTAACCTGAGCAAGTATTGTCTTGTCTACAGGTTCATTCACACATACAACTAGATATTTACCAAAATAAGTTGAAGCCATTTGAATCAAATGATGTTTCAAGGTAAATCTAGAAAAATCTTCACAAAGAGCTTTTTCAGCAAGCGCAGCATTTGCGCCCCAGGAGCGAAGTGCCGCTGCCGCTTCAAATGTCCTTGCATCGGTATGCATCTTGAAACGGTTTGTATCAACCAAGATGCCTAAATACATGATCGTTGCTTCTGCTTCATAAATTGGAATATGATTTGGAATATTCTGCAAAAGTTCAACAATCAATTCACATGTGGATGATGCCGTACTTTCAACATACGTTAACATTGGATGTTTGACAAATGACTCATTACGACGATGATGATCTAATACAATAATTCTTTGTGCATGAGAAACAAAGTCTTTGGCACTTGAAATAGCCGGTATTCCATGATCGACCATGATTAAAAGATCTTCTTCATAATCCATCATGCTCATCGCCTCGCTGATCGTGATAAAATTATGTCTTTCATGCAAAACATCTTGATATTTATCCATCAAATCTTGAAGTTGCGAATCTCTAGGTACATCTTTTAATACGATATACGCTGTTTTATTTAGACCCGTTACCCAATTGGACATACTAAGAGCTGCACCCATACAGTCAAAATCTGACATGATATGCCCGCTAATAAACACTTTACTAGAATCATTGATTGCTTCCTGGATTGATTGTGCCATAATGCGAACACGAACTTTTGAACGAGTGGAGCTCGTTTCCGAATTTCCTCCAACAAATTGCACTGTTCCACTAGAAGCGCGAATAGCAACCTGGTCTCCACCACGTGATTGAGCCAATTCGATCAATTCATTAACCATGCCGTCTAAGATCTTAAAATCATTGGTTCCATAAGCAAAAGCCATGCTCAAAGTAATTGACACATCAAGATGATTGGCTTCATCTTTGATCACCTGTAAAATAGTAAAATTTTGGGAACGTACTTTTTTTAAGATTTCCTGATTGCATACAACAAAGAAACGATCTGATCTCAATCGTCTAATCAACATATTGTTCTCTTTGGCCCAAGAAATGATCGGAGAGCGCAAATGTGTATTGATCTTGGCAATCAACTCTTCATCTTCATACGATTGATATTCCATGTAGTTATCAAGCTGCATCAACCCTACAACTATTCCGTTATTCAAATAGTCTTGGCGCAAATTATAATAATCAGTTATTTCTCGTACATATAGTATTTGTGCATCGCTCTTACGTGTGATCTCATAAATCTTATCTTCATATTTCCCAATCACAACATCCACATCTTCATCAAAAATTGTACGTATATTTTCAATCCATGATGTAAGTTTGTGATTCACAATATCGATATTATTTTCTTTAAAATATGGTGAAGCCCAAGTTACAACATATTCATTATCATAAGTCAAGATCCCAATATGGCCAAAACTTAAAGCATCTTTAGCATCTTTCCCCAATACTCTGGAGATATCAACCTCGGTTTTGACTCCATGGATCCTTAATGATCTCCAAAGACCGATAAACGCTAGTGAAAATAATATAATCAATAAAACTCCAATTAGCGTAAACCAGTATTCTGTGCGAGTAATCGCATAGATCACAAAACAAATTGATAAGATAATAGATGCGATATACAGACTTCGCCACTTTTCAAACTGTTTCATATAAACCTCTACCCTAAACTTTTTTTCTTAGTTGAAATAAACAATCCAACTCTCCCATCAGCATCCATAATAAATTAATACCAGGAACAAATGCCAGAAAAATTGCCAAAAAAGAGAATTGTCTATTATTCCGCTTAATACTGTGATACATAAAATAGATCACACCATAATACAACAATAAAGCACAATCAAAGAGCCATATCAACATAATGATATCCAAGACCCCTTTTGAACATTCTATCACATTTTGAGATAAAAAGAATATACCCCAGATGAATAGTGATACGATTCCGACTACTTTTGAGCTTTTTTGCTGGGAAATTGGTGTCAAAGGACGATATGGTAAATGCATTCGTATACAGATCATCAAAGAAACAAGATGAATGCACAATGCCTGCAGCAAAGATAAAAATGCCACAAACAAGATTATAAATACTCCCATATCAATGAATGGTATAATAGCTCTAAAAGACTCAAACTCACTAACAAGATCATAGCCAAATAGATACGACCAAACAACAACCGTACATACATTAGATAATACCGAAAACACCAGACAAATCAAAAAGTTCGTCATATTTCGCCATTGATAAAAGAGTCCCAATCCGTAAACATATCCAGTAATCAAAGAAGTCCAACTATAAAACCAAGTTGTAAATCCACCTAACAAAAAAGTCATCAAAGCCATTGCAACACCGACAATTGCTCCTGATTTAGGTCCACTCATGGCAGTATAGATCAACACAGGAAATACAAAAAGCCATGAAGCACTGGCTTCAATCATTAAACCTGTCTGTTGATTCAAAAATAAAAGAACGCCATAAATAGCGCAAACCATGGCTCCACGCGTTATTTGATTTGTTTTCATAGCAATATTTTAACATATAAATTTGTCAAAAAAAGCTATTTAACGTATTCAAACGTAAATAGCATCACAATAAAGAGCGAAAAATTGTTTTTCCTAAAATTTTTCTCCAATTCACTTTATAACAAATCACACTAAACAACAATGTAACTAAACATCCCGCAAAAACATCAATGATCGAATGTTGTTTTAAAAATACTGTTGAAGCACAGATCAAGATCTGCCAAACAATAATCAGAATCCGCCAAACCGGATGATTTTTTTTCAATTTTTTTGAATTCCACACTGCAACCATGACAGCTGTTGAAATGGAAACATGCAAAGATGGACAAACATTGGTAGGTGTATCAATGCCCCACAAAAGATTAACGATCTGATCAAAAATGTTTCTAGGTACTAGATCAAAACGCAAATCTGTGTAATTAGGAAATAGAAAATAGATGATAAATATCAGAGTTGTACCATTCATCATTATAAAACTTAGATCCTGGTAATCCTTTTTATCATAGAACATAAAAAAGATTAGAGATCCGACAAAAGCAATATACCAGCTAACATAAAAAATCAAAAAGTAACTGTTAAAAGGTATCTTGTCATCTAAATTACTGTGAATCAAATACTGTGGTTCACTGATTTGTTCCATGAGAAAAAAAGCCAAAAGATAAAGAATCAAATACAAAAAAGAGTAGCAGTATTTATGTTCCTTGACCCATTCCATTATTCTTTTCATGCATCCTCCTATCCTCTAATTATCATCACGAAGGAGATTATACCACACTCGATTTTGGCTTCAATGACAATATTCATCTTTTCACAAAGATCTTTAACAATTGCCATTCCTAAACCACTTCCATTATTACCTCTTGAATGATCCGCTTGATAAAATCGATCAAATATATGTTCTACCTCAATATGTTCTCCTTTGATTGCATTGGAAAACACACAAGCTAGATCTTTTTCTTTTCTATAGAGTTCGATTTGAAAAGGCATACTACCATAACGAATAACATTCATGAGTAGATTTTGAAAAACTCTTTTCATTTGATCTGCATTGATATATCCTTCTAAGTTTTCGTCTTCACAAACAATCTTCGGCTTTAATCCTATTTTCGATAATTGAGGGTAATATGATAAAAGGACATCGCACAACAGAGGATAAACTGGTTGTTTTTCCAAAATAAATGGTTTATTTTGCGTTTGAAGCTTTGTATATAAGAAAAATGAATCTAACATGATTTCCATATCGTTTAATCGCTTTGTGATAATATCAATATACTGAACCTGCTCATCTCGATTTGAACTTTCAAGCATTTCTACATATCCTTGAATACTAGTCAATGGTGTTCGTATATCATGAGAGATGTTCGAAATCAATTCTTTGATCGTTTCTTCCTGATGCAAATGTTTAACATATAAAGATTTATTATCTTCCCTTTGTGTCTCAAAAAGCTTTATGATTTTCAACAAAGGTTTATAACGTATACTAGAAGAGATTTGCATAGAGCTATTATTTTCTTGAATATACTCTATCTGATCTTGGCAAGACATAATTTCCTTTTTTAAGCCCATGTATTTAAAAATCAAATAAACACAAAGAATTGCTAAAACCAAAACAGTCAATTCTACCATAAACAACCTCTCCTTTTATAGAAAAGAGGGCCATTCAATGACCCTTAACTTTATTCTATTTTTAGCACTTCATAAAAACAAGTTTATTCTAAGTCTTTTTTCTTCAAAATAACCATGTTTAATAAAATACCAATACCTAAAACGAGGACACCGACAATCATAGATTTTAAATAGACATCCGAAATATAATAAGGTAATGTTCCAGATAAATAATAAATAGCATTTTCATACACTGACAAATTAAACCATTCTTGAAAGAATATATATACCATCCCAAACAAAATTCCAAATGTATATAAAAATATTAGAATGGTAGAGACTATATTCTTTTTGCTTAAATGAATGAACAATTCCAGAAATGATCCAACAGCCGTCGCTAATAAAAGTTGAATCACATAATAAATAATATAATCAATAATGGAAATCATTCCGAATCGACCTTGTATGAAACCGACTGTAATCAAAGAAAAAATGATATTTATAAATGAAAATACAATATAATAAATTACAAAGATCAATAATCTGGATATCGATAGTTTTAATTTGTCTGTTTGGTACGGATACACATTTTTTATAAATCCAGAAGTATATTCTTCATTTAGATAGATAACATACATCAACATAACAATAATCATAAAAATAGCACTCTTTGGAAAATAATATAAATATTCGGCAAAATTACCAATCTGCGCATCGTAGTTCGCAAAAGCAGTATTTGACATAACGTTCACGGAAGGCATTGTTAAACAAATCGTCATGATCGACATGATAAAAACACTAATCTTGAAAGAACGAATATGCAATATACGATACAAATCACTTCTTAACATATTCAACATTATTCAATTCCTCCATTTCTACTTAGAAAATATTCCTCTAAAGACTGAGAATTTAACATGCATGAATAAACAGCTACATCATTCATTACAAGCATTTTTATGATTTTATCCGAGCTAACCTCATCAAAAACATGTAATGTATTCTTATCTATAACCGCGTAAGAATAAATGCTTAACATTTGCTCCAAAAGCATGCTTGCTTTTGAAGAAGAGTCAACCTTTATTTGCAAATACTGTCGGCATCGTTGGTTTAATTCTTCGTTTGTAACACATTCGATCAACTTACCTTTTTTCATGATTCCATAGCTGGTTGCTACTTTATTTAATTCTTCCAAAATATGAGAACTAATTAGAATCGTTTTACGCTCTTCTTTATTAAGACGAATCAAGAGCTTTCGTATACTTTCAAAACCTTTTGGATCAATACCATTGGTAGGTTCATCAAGAATCAATAAATCCGGATCTTGAATAAGTGTCATTGCAATCGCTAGTCTTTGTTTCATCCCCATAGAAAACGTTTTAACTTTTTTCTTTCCTGTGTGTGCAATATCACAAAGTTCTAACAGCTCACAAAGTCTTTTGTCATCATTAAATCCTAGTGCTAAAGCTTTGGTTTTCATATTGTCAAAAGCTGTCATTGAACCTAATAATCCGGCTTCTTCAATCAATACTCCCATTCGACGATATAAGTATTTGTCTTCTGAAGGTTTATGACCAAAGATCTTAAAATCACCACTGGTACTATTGACCATTCCTGAAAGCATCTTCATCAATGTAGATTTTCCAGCTCCATTTTCACCAATAAGACCAAATATTTCTCCCTGCACAATTTGTAATGATATTTGATCTACAGCGGTCGTATGGCGATACTTCTTGGTCAAAAGATTCGTTTCAATCGCATATTTGTCCATTTTGGATTCCTCCTTCATGACTTAAGTATAAAAAAGAATATTTTAAAAACATCAAAGAAAAAGGAAAGAAAGTTTAAAGATTTACTCTCTTTCCAATTTTAATTTAAACCCTATTCCCCAAACCGTTTCGATAATATCACGTCCTTTACATTTATTACGGATATTACTAATATGAACAGACACAGTCTTGTCATCCGCTGCATAAATATCATCCCATGCATATTCATAGATATCTTTTTTAGAAAATGCTCTTTTAGGATACTGCATCAAGAGTTCCATGATACGATATTCATGTTTTGTTAAAGAAACTTTTGTATCATCTATCTGAAACGTTCTTTGATCTGGGTATAAGATAAGATTTTGTACGATGATTCCATCATCCTTATCGGTGTGATGTTTTCTTAGTTGAACATTTATTCTTGCCTCTAATTCTTCCAGGGCAAATGGTTTGGTAATATAATCGTCTGCTCCTATAGCTAATAAAGAAACTTTATCTTCAATCGTATTTTTAGCACTGACAATAATGACTGGGACATCATATTCTTTCTTGATTTTTGTTAAAGCTTGTTTCCCATCAAGACCCGGAAGCATCAAATCCATCAAGATCAAATCGCAGTTTTCTTGTTTTTGTACCAACAGAGCCTCTGTACCAGAATATGCGTGTTCACACTGAAATCCTCTTTTATTTAAATATTCTTTCACCATATCGTGGATCGTATTATCATCTTCAACGATTAATATTTTGTTCATAATCAAAACCCCACTTAAAACTAAACTCTTTCAATCAGAACCACACATTCTAAACCAGTCGTTTGACAAAACATATCAACTGGTTGAATAAACTTACAAGAATAGCCTTGTTCTTTAAACAAGATCAAATCTCGAATCAATGTCTCTGGATTGCAGGAAATATAAACAATTTTTTCCGGCTGTATCGTTGATATATCTTCAATGCCTTGAGGAGTCATACCTTTTCTTGGAGGATCCACAAATACAACATCGATCTGCTCTTCTTTTTGTGCGCACTTTCTGGCAAATTCAGTGGCATCTTGACAAATATAATGACAGTTTTCTATCTGGTTTATTCGACAATTCTCTTTAGCATTCTTTACTGCTTCCTGAACAATTTCAACACCGATCACTTCTTTTACATATTTTGAAACAGCCATACCTATCGTACCAACACCAGAATATAGCTCAATACAGCGCATATCTTTATTAAGGTCTGCTGCCTTTATAGCTTGTTCATACAGAACTTCCATCTGTACAGGATTGACTTGATAAAATGATTTAAAATGAAGCTTAACCTTATTCGATAAACAAGATTCATAAATGAACTCTCGGCCATATAATACTTCATAGTCTTTTCCTAATATTACATTGTCTTTTCTTGTATTCAAATTAAAGACAACGCTTTGAATATCTGGAAATTTCTGAATCAATTTTTGAATCAAATCATCAAAATTATTTCGTTTAGATCCTATAAATACAATTTGACATTCGTTTGTTTTATACGCATGGCGCATTAAGATGTGGCGTAAACCTTGTGCCATAGCCAAAGTTATATGTTCTTGAATAAACTTATAGAGTTCATTGATTTTTTTAGATTGGATCATACAGTGATCACAACAGACAATATCATTCGAATGTAAACGATAAAATCCCATCAAGATCTTTCCATCTTTGATTTGAACTGGAAATTGGGCTTTGTTTCGATAATAAAAAGGATGTTCCATTCCCAACACATCTCTTACTTCAACATCTTCAAGTCTTTTTAAAACGCGATTCTCTAAATGATCACGTTTTCTTTTTAATTGAGCTTTATAGTCTATGTGTTGATATTGGCAGCCACCACATTTATTGAAAACTTTACAGGCTGGTTCTATGCGATCTTGACTTGTTTCTAAAAACTGCATTATTTTTCCAAAAGCATAGCTTTTTTGTACTTTTAATATTCGGATATTTGCCTTTTCCCCTTTTAAAAGACCAGGAACAAAAACGACCATATCATCAATTTTTACAATTCCTGCGGCTTGATTTGTTTCATCTATACAAGTAACGACATATTCTTCATTCTTCTTCATAACAAAAGTATAATAACTGAGTTTTATAAAAAGTGCAATTCGTATTGACAATTATAATATGTTCACTATAATAAATAGCGTGCTATGAATTATAGATAGCTTGCTATGAAAAAAGGAGGGCAAGATGAATAACCGTAAATATGGGTATGGATTTTATTTCAGGTGCATCCAATCGCAATTGGAAAAAGTCATGAATGAACAATTAAAAGAATTTGATCTTACCAAAAGCCAACTCGATATTTTGCGCTTTTTAAAATACGTAAAGAAAGATCATGTAAATCAAAAAGATATTGAAGAGTTTTTTCATATTTCTAATCCCACTGTCACCGGTTTATTAAACCGTATGGAACAAAAAGGATATGTAGTAAGGGTCCATAGCCCAGATGACAAACGGATTCGCTATATTCAAATCACAGATAAAGTAGAAGATATCGACAAAAAGATCAAAAAACATATCGATTATTCAGAAGGCGTTATTGCCAAGGGCCTTTCGCAAGAAGAAAGAAATTTGTTGTTTAAACTCCTTGCGAAAGTGAAAGATAATTTAATAAAGGAGGAAGAAAACCATGTTAAAGACATTGATTAGTCAGATCAAACAATATAAATCTAATACGATCAAGACCCCAATCTATGTTGCTATTGAGGTTATCATGGAAGTTTTAATTCCTTATTTAATGGCTATTTTAGTCGACCAGGGAATTGAAAACGGTGATATGAAGGTCATATGGATTTATGGTTTCATTATGCTAATTGCAGCTATTATTTCATTAGTTGCTGGTGCCTTAAGCGGAAAACATGCCGCCATTGCTTCAAGTGGATTTGCTAAAAATCTACGCGAAGCTGAGTATAAAAACATTCAAAACTTCGCTTTTGCTGATATTGATAAATATTCAACAGGCGGGTTGATTACTCGTATGATGACGGACGTCACAAACGTTCAAAACGCATTTCAAATGTTGATTCGCGTTTGTGTTCGTTCCCCGTTGATGTTGATTTCCTCATTGTTCATGGCATTTATGATCAATCATGAACTAGCTTTAGTCTTTGTTGGAGTTATAATTTTTCTAGGTATCGTTTTATTTGGCATTGCTATGGTTGTTCACCCAATTTTCCGTCGGTTATTTAAGCGATATGATTATTTAAATGCCAGTGTTCAAGAAAATGTATCCGGAATTCGTGTCGTGAAAGCTTATGTTCGTGAAGATCATGAAATCGAAAAATTCCATAAAGAAAGTGACTTGATTTTCAAAATCCAACAAAAAGCTGAAAAAATCTTAATCTTTAACTCTCCCGTAATGCAGCTTAGCGTATATGGATGTATCCTGCTGATTTCATGGTTAGGAGCACATATGATTGTTGGTGGTTCTATGACCACAGGAGAATTAATGAGCTTGTTTACATATACCACAAGCATTCTCATGTCATTAATGATGTTATCCATGGTATTTGTTATGGTCATCATGTCTGTAGCTAGTGCACAACGTATTGTCGAAGTTATCAATCAGAAGAGTTCTTTAACTTCACCTGAAAATGGTTTAAAAGAGGTAAAGAACGGTGATATCATTTTTGATCATGTCTATTTTAATTATGGAACGGGTAAACATGATGATGGATCCTTTGTTTTGGATGATGTTTCTCTACATGTCCCAAGTGGTTCCACGCTTGGAATTTTAGGAGCTACAGGTAGTGCCAAAACAACCTTTGTACAATTGATTCCTCGCTTATATGATGTTACATCCGGTTCAGTCAAAGTAGCTGGCAAAGATGTCAAAAATTATGATTTAAAAACATTGCGTGACAATGTTGCTATGGTATTACAAAAAAACGTGCTTTTCTCGGGTACGATCAAAGAAAACATGCGTTGGGGTAATGATGATGCAACAGATGAAGAAATCATTGAAGCTTGCAAATTAGCACAAGCCGATGAATTCATTCAAAAAATGCCTGATAAATATAACACATATATTGAACAAGGAGGTACAAACGTATCCGGTGGACAAAGACAACGTTTATGTATTGCCCGTGCTTTATTGAAAAAACCAAAAATCTTGATCTTAGATGATTCAACTAGTGCTGTCGATACTAAGACAGATGCCTTGATTCGCCAGGCATTCTTAGAAAAAATTCCGGATACAACAAGAATTATTATTTCTCAGCGTATTTCATCTATTCAAGATGCTGATCAAATCCTAGTTTTAGATGATGGAATCATCTCTGGTCTAGGGACACATGAAGAGTTATTAAAAACAAACAAACAGTATCGTGAAACTTTCGAAGCTCAGCAGAAAGGAGGTAGTTTAAGTGAATAGTACTATCTATGGATTAAAACGCGTTCTGCAGGAAACGTTTAATCGATATAAATTAGCATGTATTTCAGTGTTAATCTTAATTATCGTTTCTGCTTTTGCCAATGTTTATGGCAGCATGTTTTTAAAAACTTTGATTGATGATTATATTACACCGATGTTATCTCAGGAAACACCTGACTTTAATCCATTGATCCAAGCAATTATGACATTAATATGTATCTATATTGTAGGCATTCTTTCTACTTATGCATTCAATCGTATCATGGTTACAGTTTCTTTAGGAACTTTAAAATCAATTCGTGATGAATTATTTGAACATATGGAAACTCTACCAATTAAATTCTTTGATACACATGCTCATGGTGACATCATGTCGATTTATACAAATGATACGGATACATTGCGTCAATTGCTGTCACAAAGCTTACCACAGATGATTAACTCATTTATAACGATGATTTCTGTATTTATATCAATGTTGATTTTAAATATTCCTCTTGCAATTGTAACTTTGATTATGGGGGGAATCATGGTTATTACCAGTCGTTTGATCACCAAAAAATCAAGTTTCTACTTCCGTCGCCAACAAAAAGATTTAGGTATTGTTAATGGGTTTATTGAAGAAATGATGGAAGGATGTAAAGTTATTAAGGTCTTTACACATGAACAAGACAGTATTAAAGATTTTGATAAACTTAATGAGCAGCTTTTTGAAGCTAGCACAAATGCCAATATGTTTGCCAACATCTTAATGCCTATCGTAATGAATATCGGCTATGTGTCTTATGTATTAACTGCTGTTGTAGGTTCCATTCTTGCAATCAATAACATGGCGGGATTAACATTAGGAACTATTGCTGCTTTCTTACAGTTAAATCGTTCATTTAACGCACCTATCGGACAGATTTCTCAACAATTAAATGCTGTTGTTATGGCAGGAGCTGGTGCACAACGTATATACTCTGTACTGGATGAAAAACCTGAAATCGACGATGGTAAAGTTACGCTTGTAAGTGTATATTACGATGATGATGGTAATGTTCATGAAACAGATAAGAATACCGGCAAGTGGTGCTGGAGACATCCAAGAGCTAATGGAGCTATTGAATATGTCCCTTTAAAAGGTGATGTTCGTTTCAATGATGTTGTATTCGGATACACGCCTAAGAAAACGATTTTACATGATATCAATCTTTATGCTAAACCAGGTCAAAAAGTTGCTTTTGTTGGGGCAACTGGTGCTGGTAAAACAACAATAACGAACTTGATCAACCGTTTTTATGATATTCAAAACGGATCAATCACATATGATGGAATCGATGTTAAATTGATCAAAAAAGATGATCTTCGCCATAGTCTTGGTATCGTTTTACAAGATACAAACTTATTTACCGGCACGATCATGGATAATATTCGCTATGGTAAACTGGATGCAACCGATGAAGAATGTATCGCTGCTGCCAAACTTGCTAATGCTCATGATTTTATCAAACATCTAGAACATGGTTATCAAACACAGTTAACAGCGGGTGGCCAAAGTCTTTCTCAAGGACAAAGACAATTATTATCAATTGCCAGAGCAGCTGTAGCCAATCCTCCTGTATTGATTTTAGATGAGGCAACAAGCTCCATCGATACACGAACAGAAAAGATCGTTCAGGATGGTATGGATAAACTGATGGAAGGTAGAACCGTATTTGTAATTGCGCATAGGCTTTCGACAATCCAAAACTCAGATGCAATCATGGTACTTGAAAATGGTCGAATCATTGAACGTGGAAATCATGATGAGTTATTGAAACAAAAAGGTACATACTACCAGTTATACACAGGAGCCTTTGAACTTGAATAGTTCAAGGCTTTTTTATTTGTTTAGAAAAATTTAAGAATTTATACCATTTTATCCTAAGTTTTATTTTATATCCTAATAATGGTGATGGATATGGCAGATACAAAAAGAATTTTTCAAGTGACAACCATCTTAGGAACGCTCTTCTTGATTGGTTTGATTTTTTATTTCTTAAGTCAAGGATATTTTACTGATTCAACAAAATTACAGGCATTATTAAACCAAACCGGTATATTTGCTCCTTTACTATTTATCCTGCTTCAAATATTTCAGGTAATCATTCCAATCATTCCAGGTGGAGCAAGTTCAGCTTTAGGAATTGTTGCATTTGGACCTATTTGGGGATTTGTCTATAATTATGCCGGACTAGTCATAGGTTCTATTCTGGCTTTCTTATTAGTCAAAAAATATGGCAAAACCTTTATTCTTAAAGTATGTGATCAAAAAACCTATGACAAATATATCGGATGGTTAGATAAAGGTAAGAAATTTGATAGATTTTTTGCAGCTGCTATCTTTTTTCCATGTGCTCCAGATGACATACTGTGCATGATTGCCGGCCTTACCAGCATGACCTTAAAAAAATTCAGTATGATTATTATTTTAGGAAAACCTTTAGCTTTGATTGCCTACTCATTTGGGTTAAGTGAAATATTGAAAATTATCGACCATTTTATTTAGGAGGATTTATGATAGAGATCTTAATTTATACAATTGGAATAGTATGTGCTGGATTTGGCTTTTATATTCATTATCAGAAATGATAAAATAAATAGCGAGGTATATGAAGTATGAAACACACAGTATTAGTTGTTGAAGACGAAAAAGGAATTCGAGAAGCAATCGGAATTTATATGAAAAACCAAGGCTATCATGTAATTTTAGCTAAAAACGGTAAAGAAGGTCTTGAAAAAATCCATGAAAATGATGTACATCTTGCAATCGTTGACATTATGATGCCCGTCATGGATGGAATCACCATGGTCATGGAAGTTCGTAAAAAATATGACTTCCCTATCCTTTTCTTAAGCGCCAAAAGTGAAGATATGGATAAGATATTTGGTTTAAATATTGGAGCGGATGATTATATTACTAAACCTTTTGAATCTATGGAATTGATTGCAAGGGTTCGTTCCCAATTAAGAAGATATGAACAAATTCTAGAACTTAAAAATCAAAATACAAGTACCAAGCATACTGGCAAATACATCGTTGGAGATTTAGAGTTAGATACTTTGACCAAACAGGCAAAGATTCAAGATAAACCAATTCATTTAACCCCCAAGGAATACCAGATCTTAGAACTATTGATCAAACATCCTGGACAGGTCTTTTCAGCCAGCCAAATCTATGAAACCATTTGGAAGGAAGAAGCTATCAATACAGAAACAATCATGGTACACATACGAAAACTTCGCGAAAAAATTGAAGTCAATCCTAAAAAACCTGTCTATCTAAAAGTTGTATGGGGCATTGGATATAAAATAGAGAAGGTATAACATGAAGCACAGATATTCTTTTATCACCAGCTTTTTTATCTTGATCACAGTTTGTACAATGGTCATTCTTGGACTTTTCAAAAATGTTCAGGAAAATGCTACCTACGATGAATTCGCTCTAGGAGATCAAACAGTAGAAGCTATTTCTTATCTTATGCTGGAAAAAGCCGCTGAATTAGATCCTAATTATGAGATGATCCAATTTGATGAAAGTAATGGTGCAATCTCAGATGAACAAAAAGCCAGTGTCAACAGCAGTCTTCGTTCTATGTTTTCTCAATATACTACGCTATTAGATAACGATGAAAACTTTGGGTATGAAATTCATTACAATGATCAAACGATATCACACAATATGCCAGAAAAGTTAGATAAATCTCAGGCGCTTTATTATAATGAAATCTATTTTGACAATGAATCCGTTCAAGCTTCACAGAATTTCTCCTATTATTACTATGACTTTTTAAATGAGGATGACCTATATTATGTCTATGAGCAAGCCAATGTTGTTTTAAATGGAAATGCGTATAATCAGGTATATATTAACTTACCTAAAAATATATCTTTTACCTTTTATATTCCTAAAGATCTTGAATCCAATCGAAAAATCATAGTGAACTCTCTAAATATACCCGATGCTTTTGCACAATTTTTAATTTTTGCGCTCATTATCGTTGCATTGATAATTCTGGTGTTTGTCTTAATATTTCCAATTGAGATTGAAACAAAAGCACAGCCATTTTGTTCAGCTGTACGCATGAAATTAGAAATTGCGGTTATTTTCTATACAAGTGCTTTAACACTCTTATTGGCAGGAAGTATTTATCTTTCTGGAAAAACAATGAATGGAACTATTTTAAGATGGCTAGAACAATATAAGTTTTTTCAACCTCAATTAATTTGTTATTTACTTAATTTTATTGTTTACATCATTACATTTACAACGATTGCCTGTGTTTATGTCTATATTAAAAATATGATCAAGAAAAAGCCTCTGCACTTTTTAAAGACAAACAGTCTGACTGGCATGCTTATTTCTTATATCAAGCTCTTTTTGGACAAGACCGCTTCTTTTGATTTAGCAAACGATTTAAATAAGAAGTTATTGATCTTTGTTGGAATCAATACCCTTGCATGCATCATTTTATGCTTATTTACTCCTTTTGGTATTCTTCTAGCGATAGGTTATGGACTCCTTTGTTTCTTCTATCTAAAAAAACAATTAAACAAAGTTCAAGAAGATTATCTGTCAACGCTTGAACATGCGATGTCTTTGGCAAAAGGTGATTTTGAAATCACGCAAAACCAGGATGCTGGCATCTTCAATTCCTTAGAATATGAATTATCTTCAATTCAAGTCGGATTTGAAACAAGTTTAAAAGAAAAGATCAAATCACAGAATTTAAAAACTGAACTGATCACAAATGTTTCTCACGATCTAAAAACACCTCTAACAGGTATCAAAAATTATCTTGAATTATTAAATGATCCAGATCTGGATTCAAAAACACGAAATGAATATCTAACAACATTGACCAACTATACAGACCGTTTAAATAATTTGATACAAGATTTATTTGAAATTTCCAAAGCAAACAGTGGAAATATCGATTTAGAACCACAAAAAATCAATTTGATCGAATTTATGGAACAAGTTCATGCAGAAAATATGTCTTTATTGGAAGAAAAGAATTTGATCCTTGTCTTTGAACACGATGACGAAGATATTTACTGCACATTTGATCCAGACAAAACAGTTCGTATCTTTGAAAATCTAATTTCAAATATTTCAAAATACACATTGGAAAATACGCGTGTGTTCGTAACATGTAAAAAAGAAAAAAACTTTGCGACCATCACATATAAAAACATCTCCAAGACATTCTTAAACTTTGATCCAGAACAGATCACAGAAAGGTTTGTACGAGGAGATGCTTCCAGACATGAAAGTGGTAGTGGCCTAGGCCTTGCGATCATTAAAAGCTTTGCGGAAATTCAAGATGGGCAGTTTCAAATCGAAATCGATGGCGATGTATTTAAAGCCATCTTAAAGCTTCCATTATTCAAATAAATCTACATGACCAAAAGATTCAATCTGATCATCATGGACAATCAATCCTCCATCCTCATAGATGGCATAGACTGGTTGTCCTTTTTCTTTTAGAACTCGTTCTATACTTTGTTTTTGAATATTGGAAGCGTGATAATGCACTTCTATCTTAAAACCTTCTATACATCCGAAACCTGATAAATATTGAAAAGTAGGATAATCTTCATCTGGTGTTATATGGTATTCTTTTAACTGTATCATGGCCCCTGCACTATATCCAATCATCAATCCTTGATAGCTTTTTAAAATCTTCTTTAGCTTAAACTCCTTGATTCTTTTCATCATAAGATCTGGTGCTCCACCTGTCAAAAGTAAAATAGAACTGCCAAGCACTTTTTTTAACACATCTTCTTTAGAGTCTTTAAAATAATTTACCCAATGTATTTGATTTTCCTTCAATCCATATTTAAAAAAGACATCCGTATTTGAACGATACCAGATTCCCTGTCCTTTGGCATATTGTTTGTCCCAGTCATTACTGTTTTTGGTATCATTAAAAAAGCTGAAAGCTAATACACAGACTTCATCATCTGGCTTGATCAACTTTCTTAATATTGGATAACACCACTTTTCATCAATCATACTGGTGTTCATCAAACAATGTTTGATTCCCTTAAATTGATAAGGCATAAAATCCTTATACGCTTCTTCATCCAGTTTTAAACAGCGATATAATAAACGCTTCTTTTCATCAAAAAACGTCTCAAGATTCAATTTTTTGGAATCTAAGATCAACATGCCACCCTGCCATTCATTTACATATAACTTTAATGTATTCCATGAATAAAGGATATATTCTTTCTTTTTCTTCACCAAATGTGTTTCAAATTCATTTTTATCAAGTAAATATATTAATTCCATAGATAGATTAAAATATATAATTAAGTCAAAATCAATAAAAGATTAAAACAAAAACGCTGTGCTTTCACACAGCGAAATATTAACGTTTAATTTGAGCTACAAGTTCTGGATCTTTAGCCGTTGTCATGACATCTGTTACACGATCCGTTGCAGCACCGGTTTTGGTTGTCTTAATGTATATCTGACCTTCTGCGGGATGACTGTCATCTACTATGTAATTGTACACATCAATTTCTAGATCATACATTTTAGCATCTTCACGATTTGTAAAGTACTGATCGATAGGAAGCGTTGCCGCTACAATTTCATAAGCTTGATCACTGGCTGCCTGAATTTGATCTTGTGTATAAGAATCATCCATATTCAAATGAACTCTTAATGTAGCACTCTTTAAATTGATCGTAACTTCTTCGACACCACCAATGCCGGAAGCTTGTTCCTGAATTGAGTTCATCGCTTCTTCTGTAATGCTTGGGTTTAGATCTTCACCGTTAAAACGATTTCCAACGACAGGCTCACCCTGTCCACCCATACTAGTTAATAATACATACGCTACTATCACTACAGGAATAGCGATTATGATCAGAGTAAACCAAACAAGCTTATGTCCTTGTTTAGATTCTGTATTTTTCTTTTGTGTTTTTTTAGGTTTTGTCTTATTTAAAGCCATAAAACTACCCTCCTAGTGATTAGTATACCATAAAATTAACGTTTGTTTAATTCTTCCTTGATCAATTCATTTGTTCGTTTTGGATTTGCCTGTCCTTTGCTGGCTTTCATTACTTGACCAACTAAGAATCCAACAGCTCTATCCTTACCATTCTTGTAATCTTCGATACTTTGTGTGTTGGCATCTAAAACGCTTGTTACCAAGGCAAGAATAGCTCCGTCATCACTGACTTGTTTCATACCCTTTTCTTCAATGACTTTCTTTGGATCTTTATTCAACATAACTTCTTCAAAAACAACCTTACCTTGTTTTCCACTAATATCTCCAGCTTCAATCGAATCAACTAGACTGGCAATATATTCTGGTTTTACTTCAATCGAATCAAAATTTGTATTCTTTTTATTTAGATAAGCACTAACATCTCCTGTAATCCAGTTACATACCTTCTTCGCATTTTTGGTATGCTTACAAACTTCTTCATAATAATTTGCCATAGCTCTATCATTGACCAACACATTGGCATCGTATTCACTTAAGCCATACTCTTTCATGAAGCGTTCGATCTTTTGTTCTGGTAATTCTTCAAGAGAATCCTGAATTTCTTTTACCCAGTTTGGATCTAATTGAATTGGAAAGATATTTGGTTCTGGAAAATACTTATAGTCAACATTTCCTTCTTTTTTACGCATAAGAACCGTTGTCTTTAAAGATTCATCATATCGTCTTGTTTCCTGCTCAACACTCTTTCCTTCATCTAATAAAGCAGACTGCCTTTCAATTTCTGCCTGAACAGCTTTTTGAACATTGGCAATAGAGTTTAAGTTCTTGATTTCTGTTTTTGTTCCTAAAGTATCTTTATCCTTACTTAAAGAAATATTGACATCACAGCGCATGCTGCCTTCTTCCATCTTAACATCGCTGACATTTAGATATAGAAGATTTTTACGTAAAGTTTCTACATAGGCAGCTGCTTCTTTTGCTGAATGCATATCCGGACAAGAGACGATTTCAATCAATGGAGTTCCTGCACGGTTAAAGTCAATATATGTTCCTGTATCTTTATGAAACTGTTTAGCAGTATCTTCTTCCATATGAATTCTTTCAATGCGAATATTTTTCTTTTCACCATCTACTTCAATTTCTACATATCCATTCTTTCCGATTGGATGAAATTGTTGTGTGATTTGGAATCCTTTTGGAAGATCTGAATAATAATAGTTTTTGCGATCAAATTTTAATAACGTGTCCAATTCACAATGCATTGCCGTACAAGCTTTAATGGCAAGTCTTACTGCTTCTTTATTTACACATGGCAAGATTCCTGGATGTCCAAGGTCTACTACGGACGTACAAGTATTAGCCACCTTTCCAAAACGGACTGGTGCTCCAGAAAACATTTTGGTATTTGTCTTTAGTTCACAATGGATCTCAATACCAATCGTTACATAATAATCCATGTTCTTAGACTCCTTTCTTAACCTGGTCTTTTAAACCTGTTATATCTTCCATACCTTGTGCCAAATCAAACATCATTTGTTCTTCAAATGGACGGCATGTTAAATTGATTCCAAGTGGCATTCCATCTTTTTGGGCAAATGGCAAAGTTATGCTTGGATATCCAGAGAAGTTGGCAAGCTGCATATGCTCATCCGCAAAAGAGGTTTCTTTAAAGCGAACATCCTGACTGTCTTCAATCATTGGGGCAATATCTAAAGCTGCCATGCACAAAATACCATCAACACCTTCAAAACATTTCTTATAAGCATCTACGATCAAACGACGAATCTTCTGTGCTTTTCTAAATAAACGATCTTGATTTTCATTAAACAATGAATAAGAACCAATCACAAATCGAGCACGAACATAGCTTGAGAAGCCTTTTGTACGTGAGTTTGTCATTACCTCTTCTACACTCTCACCATCTTCACGCATACCAAAACGAAGGCCGTCAAGATTCGAATGGTTTGCGGTTGCTTCTGCATTGGCAATGGTCTTATAAACCGGTGGAATCAGTTCCATATATTCTCTTGGCATTTCCACTTCTTTGATGTTAGCACCGGCTTCTTTTAACTTCTTAACAAATTCATAGAATGTGTTTTTTACATATTCATCTTCATATTCATCTTCTATTTCATCGATAACTGTCTTTAAAACTCCGATCGTTTTGCCTTTTAGATCTCCATTTAAATTTTTAGTGTATTCTTCAACCGGTTTAAAGCTTGAAGTCATATCTTTATCATCACGTCCAGCTAAAACTTCTAAAGCTAAAGCTGCATCTTTGATATTTGTCGTAAAGTAACCGACATGATCCAAACTTGATGCATATGGAATAATACCATAACGAGAAATACGCCCATAAGTTGGTTTTACTCCAACAACACCTGTATAAGCAGCTGGCTTACGAATACTATCACCCGTATCTGTTCCAATAGCTAAAGGAGCTGCATCACTAGCTACTAAAACAGCACACCCTCCTGAACTACCACCAGAAATACGATCAAGATCGTAAGGGTTATGTACAGCGCCTGTATAGGCATTTTTATTTGTTCCACCCATACCAAGTTCATCCATGCTGGCCTTGCAGACAAAGATAGCTCCTGCTTCATTCAACTTTTTAACAATCGTTGCATCATAAACAGGAACATAGTTATCTAAAATTCTTGAACTTGCTGTTGTACGAATTCCTTTTGTATTGATGTTATCTTTTAAGATGACAGGAATACCAAAAAGTTTACCTTGATTAGGATTGTCTTTAGGTTCGATCATCGTTACAGCTGCATTTAATTTTGGCTGTAATTCTTCAATTCTTTTATAAGATTCAACTGCACTGACACTTGACTTTATTTCCATTTTACTTCACCACCTTTGGTACATGAACATGTCCCATTCTTACATCTTTAACATTCTTTAATGCATCTTCCTGTGACAACACATCTTCTTCTATATCTTCTCTTAAAAATGTTGTTGCCTCTTCAAAAGGATAAACCATAGGTTCTACTCCCGTTGTGTCGATTTTTTCAAACAATTCAACTTGTTTTTCGACTTCAATAAAATCTTTTTTCAGTTCGTTGATCTCATCATCACTTAAATCGAATTTAAGATCATTTGCCAACTTATGAAAATATTCATTACTAAACTTTTCCATTCTTTTCTCCTCTATTAAAAGCGTGTATTAACATTTGTTTCAGTTGAATCGATATCACGATTGATCATCGCATAAACTGTATCATCATTGGTAATTGTAATCTGATATTCACAATCCGTACTTGTAAACACAGATAAACTTGAGTTTGCCGTCTGACATACTGCCAAAATTTCACCCGCTGTTTTACCATGGGAAGTAATATCCAACTGCAGCTTAACTAAATTTCCATTTTCATATTTTGCCTTTCCTGTTACATATGTGTAATCAGGCAAAACATTTTGAATATCTTCTTTAAAAGTATTGAATTGCTCAGCTGTTGTTGGATCATCTGTAGTTAACTGTGTGCTTGGCACCAGGATCCACTCTTCATCTAAAGAATTATAACTTCCACTACTTCCTTCAAACATTCCTTCATAAAAGTATCCACCTAAAGATTCCTGCGAAGAATCTAAAGAATAAGCGGCAATATAAATAGGAATTCTAGCTGAGATATCATTAAAGCGCTCACGCATATAATTAACCAATTTCCCTGCGGTTACCTCAATATAATTTTGTAACTTTTCTTTGGTAATCTCATATGTATTTCCTGCATCATCTTCGACTTCATCATTTACGACCAAAGCTAAGGAAATTCCTCGTAAGTTATCATTAGTGTTATACCAGTCAAGTTCATAGATATCCACAAGAATAGTGGCTCCAGTTACTTCTCCATTCCCGGTATCGAAAGCTTCATCACGAGATGGATTTAAACCATTAGGATTATCATCTCTTAATGTTCCCAAAAGTCCTCTAGAACCATCGGTTGCATCCAATTCATCAAAATCAAGAAATGTATGTGTACGATATCCAACAGACGATGGATCAAAATATTGTTTTGACAGATCCATCAAACCAGATTCAATCTCAATTCGTATATCTTGATCCGAAATCAAACCAACATGTTTGACACGTGTATCGCTCGATTCAAAAGGTAACATTGCGACATAATCTCCTGCCTGTAAAGCTAAAGTATCATTTGTAGATGTCCCCATACAACCACTCAGACATAAAGAAATCACCAAAAAGCTTGTCAATAACTTAACTGTTCTGTGCATTTTCTACCTCCTCTACAAATTCCTCCTCACTCATCGTCGCAACACCAAGATTTTGTGCTTTAGAAAGCTTACTTCCTGCAGCTGTACCATAAATCACATAGTCTGTCTTTTTTGAAACAGAACCTGAAACATTAGCCCCAAGATTTTCTAATATCTCCTTGGCTTCATTTCGCGTATAGTGTTCTAAAGTTCCTGTTAAAACAACCGTTTTATTCGTAAAGCGGCTTGCCTTGATTTCTTGTTTTTCCTGAATCATGTTCAAGCCCTGTTCCTTTAAAGTCTGAATTAGTTTTTGATTTGATTCATCTTTAAAGAACTCAACAATGCTTTGAGCTGTGATCGGGCCGATATCATTGATGGAAACAAGTGTATCAACATCAGCCTTCATCAATGCATCCATAGAGACAAAGTAGTTTGCCAAGATAGCTGCAGCTTTTTTACCAACCTGGCGAATTCCTAAACCATACAATAACAGCGCTAAAGGCTGTTTTTTACTGGTTTCAATTGTCTCCAACATTTTATCGACCGATTTTTTTTGATATCCTCTTTTTTCAAGAAGCTCTTCACGATGTTCATGTAAGAAATAAATATCTTCGATAGAATTTAAAAAACCAAATTCATGAAGCTGTTCAATTTTCTTATCACCCAAAGTATCGATATCCATTGCATCTCTAGAGGCAAAATGTATCATAGACTCCACAACACGAGCCGGACAATCTTGATTGATACAATAATGGGCTGCTTCCCCTTCTAGTCGTACCAATCTAGAGCCGCAAACCGGACAATGAGTTGGATATACATATGGAACCTGTGATCCATCACGTCTTTCTTTCACACTTGAGACAACTTCCGGTATGATCTCTCCAGCTTTTTGTACTACAACAATATCATTGATCCTTAGATCTTTCGATAAAATCATATCTTCATTATGCAACTGCGCCGCACTAACCATTGTACCGGCAATGCGAACCGGCTCAAGAACCGCATTGGGTGTGATCTTTCCTGTTCTTCCTACCGTAATTACGATATCCAGCAATCTTGTCTGTACGCGTTCGGCAGGAAATTTATATGCCGTGGCATATCGTGGCACTTTGGCAGTTGAACCTAACGTCCTTTGATCAGATAAAGAATTGAGCTTAATAACCATACCATCAATTTCATATGGTAGATCATTTCGTTTTTCCTGAATGGACTGGATAAACTCCCAAATCTCTTTTGTATTCTTACAAACTTTAAATAAAGGGTTGACTTTAAAATTTAAAGAACGCATTCGATCCAACGCTTCCTGCTGAGTTAAGATTCCAAAATCCTGTGCATTTTGAAAATAATACCAGTAAGCATCAAGCTTTCTAGAAGCGCACACACCTGAATCAAGTTGGCGAATTGAACCCGCTGCCGCATTTCTAGGATTGGCAAACAAGGCTTGATTGTTCTTTTTTTGACGTTCATTCAGTTCTTCGAAGCTTTTTTTAGGCATATACACTTCACCACGTACTTCTACATGACGTCTTTCTGGAATATGCATAGGAATGGATTGAATCGTTTTGATATTTGCGGATACATCCTCGCCAACCAATCCATCCCCTCTTGTCACAGCACGAACAAAGGAACCATTCTCATAAATCAAAGACATTGCTAAACCATCATATTTACATTCCACGACAAATTCGGCATCTTTGACACTTCCTTGAATACGATTAACAAATTCTTCAATTTCTTCATAATTGAAGACATTTCCTAACGAAAGCATTTGGCTGTCATGCCTAACTTTTTCAAAACCTTCCAAGACTTGACCAATGATTCTTTGTGAAGGCGAATTGGCATCATACATTTCAGGGTGTTTTTCTTCTAATGCCATCAACTCCTGCATCAAACGATCATATTCTTGATCCGAAACACTTGGATTGTCATATACATAATATTCAATAGAATACTTTTCTAGCTCTTTTCTTAGAAATAAAATACGATTTTCTTCATTCATATTTAATCACCTGTTTAGATATTATATCATGCTTTTTTCAAAGACGGATGACTAGCATTCAATTTCTTTACTCCAAATTTATGGCTAAAAGCAACTGTTGCTACATTTCCTTCAATTTTCAATACAACACCCTGCCCATAAACACTATGATCGACCAAATCTCCTTTACGAAATTTTTGATTCTTTTTCATAGTTTGTTTAGATGGACTCATAGAACTTTGCATCATATTGGATGTATATTCAACTTTTGGTTTTGGCTTATCATCATAAGTATACTCTTTGGGTATCTCCATTAAGAACCTCGATGAGGTCTTATATGTATCCAGCATGTATGAATAGCCTGTATTCCATGTAATGATCAAATTTCGTTTTGCACGAGTCATCGCAACATAACACAAGCGTCTTTCTTCTTCAAGTGACTTTCTTCCCCCTTCTTGAACGGACCTTGCACTTGGAAAGATTCCATCATTAAAATTCACAAGGAATACTGTATCAAATTCAAGTCCCTTAGCCGCATGAACTGTCATCAATGAAACAGAATTCAATGCAGAATCCGAAGTTTTATCTGTAAATAAAGACACATCCTGCAAGTATGTTTCTAAAGTCATATCCGGATCTTCTTTTAAAGACTGGGCAATATCGGATTTAAGTTCCTTTAAGTTCTCAATTCGTTCTGTTTCATTTTCATCTTCTAACATTTTTAAATATCCCGTCTTATCCAATACATAATCCAAAAAATCTTCTAATGAATAATCTTTACGATGACTTCTTAAATCCAAAATAAGTGAAACAAAACCTTCACATTTTCGTTTAATTGCATTCGAAATATCTAAAGGATCTCTCATCTCTTCAAAAAGATTGATATGTCGACTTGCAGCTTCTTCGCGTAGCGCATCTATAGATTTTTGACCAATGCCTCGTCTAGGCTGATTAATGACACGCAAGATCGCAAGATCTAAAGAGAACTGTTCAGGATCATTTTCATCAGGATATGTACAAAGCTTTAAATACGCCAAAGCATCTTTAATTTCCTGTCTTTCATAAAAACGAATTCCACCATAAATAATATAAGGAATCCCCACTGTTCGAAATACACGTTCAAAAGATCTGGAACTATAGTTTGAGCGATATAGAATGGCTATATCTTTATAGTCTATTCCATTTTTATGTCGTTTCGATATTTCTCTTGCGACAAATAAAGGTTCATCCCCTTCTTCACTTGATGCATGCAGCAAGATCTTATCATCGCCTGGAATCTGTGTATATAAATCTTTTTTGATACGATCTTGATTATACGAAATAACTTTATTGCTGGCTTCAAGAATTGGTTTTGTAGAACGATAATTTTGATCCAAGATCACGGTTTCACAATTTTCAAAATCTTTATTAAAGCGAAGAATGATATCTACGCTTGCACCACGCCAAGTATAAATGGTTTGATCTGGATCTCCTACAACACATAAAAAAGCATGTTTTCCTGTAATCAAACGAATAATGCCATATTGAACAGGATCGACATCCTGAAATTCATCAACATGAATATAATCTAAACGATTTTGCCATTTTGTTCTTACATCAACATTATGATTTAAAAGTTTATGTGCTTCGATCAATAGATCATCAAAATCCATAGCTTTCATCTCTAAGCGAGCATCTTCATAAAATTTATAGACATTAGCAATCTGCTCAGAATTATCCGTTTCAGCCATGGCTATAGCCATATCTGGATCGATATGTTCTGATTTATAACCAGAAATATATCCTAAAACTTTAGCCATCGAAAGTTGTTTTAAATCAATATCCATCTTTTTATAAATAGGACGTAATATTTGTTTTTGATCATCCGAATCCAAGATCGTAAAAGATCGAGGATATCCAATCTGATCAGCATCTTCTCGTAAGATCCTTACACAAAGAGCATGTATCGTAGAGATACGTACAACACTGGCCTCATCTTTTAATTGTGCATGAAGTCGCTCTTTCATTTCCTGTGTTGCCTTATTTGTAAAAGTAATCGCCAAAATTCGATTTGGCATGATACCCACTTCTTTTACCAAATACACGATTCTTGCCATTAAAACACGTGTTTTTCCACTGCCGGCACCGGCAATGATGCGAACATGCGTATCAATTGTACTGGCTGCTTTTCTTTGATTTATATTTAATGTATCTAATACTGATTCACCCATAATATCACCGTTGAATATTTTACCATATTATCACATGCAAAAAAATCCAGACATCGCTGGATTTAAATTATTCATCTTCTTTATATTCTAATATATCGCCTGGTTGACATTCTAAAACTTTACAGATCGCATCCAAAGTCGAAAAACGGATTGCCTTTACTTTTCCTGTCTTTAAATTTGATAAATTTACATTCGATATTCCCACTTTAGCACTTAATTCATTTAAAGAAATCTTACGGTCTGCCATCACTCGATCTAAACGCAGAATAATTGCCATATTATCACCTACAACATTTCATCTTCCAATTGAGTTTGATAATCAAATCCTGCTTTCAATAAAACACTAAATATGATCAAAACCAAGCCAATAATGAAATAAAAGCCTTCAAAAATGATAACATCATTAATTCCCACCAGAATAAATGTCTGTAGTTCAAAGTCTGGAAGTCTTGGAACAATGATAGCTGTAACGATATATAAGATACCTAAACCTGTAGAACATCTTAATAAAATCTTAGAGAATGGTTTTTGCGTACATAAGATAACAAGAACAACCAAAAATAAAATAACAAATGTAAGTTCAAGCACCACATCTTTCAAAAATAAAGAAACTGAATATTTCCATGTCATATATGAAAATTCACCAATCAAAAAAACAAAGCTTCTTATCGCAAATGGCAGCAGCAACAAAAGACAAACCAAAAATAATATGATCAAATTTCTTGAAAATCCCTTTTTTTCCTTTTTTGGCACGATCTTAAAATCATTTTTCTGCATAATATTTCCTCCCGATATGTATACTTATATTATACAGAAACAAATATGTTTTTCAATAATTATTTAATGTTTATCATTAATTAATTATTGTTTAATGAAATAGGATAGCTTTTTAGCTATACTAAATCTTGAAAACAACTCTCTTTGATGCATTGTTTTAAATAATTCTCATCTTTTTTATCGGCATATGTAATATGAAAATATAGAGCACGTTCATCCTGCATTAATTTTGCTTCTATTTTATAGATTCCATCCTCTTCTTTATCCAGTATTTGAATTGTCTTACCATGATATACAATTGGCTTGACTTCTTCCAGTTCATTTAGATATGAACAAATATTTGCATCCTTTGAAGCCTGAATCAACCATGCCCAATGTGCATCATCTTCATAAGGAGACATCAAACAAAGTGCATTATTTACAGGATCAAAACTTCTTTCACTTGCTCCATCGGCTACTACTTTCGCATCCTGGAATAAATGATAGACTTCTTTTGTTTTATATTGAATGACTTCTTCCTCCATAGGTACCGCATCGTTTAAAAGCTTTTCTCTTTGTAACATATCACATAAGTAGTTATATTCGTTAACTGGAAGAGGAATACTGTCATCTTGTTTATACGCTAATTCAATATAATCACAAATCGTATTCGCATGTTTTTGTGTTTGATCATTCATCATTGTATATCGACCAACACCTTCTTTAGAAAGAAGAACCAAAGCACAGTTTTTAAAGAATTGTGCATCACGATCAAAATTATTCCAGATATAGAAGTTATCCATCAAATCATGTAAATGCATCTCTCTAAATTCTTTCGTATCGATATCTCCAATACTGGTAAATATACGATCTTTCTTTTCGATAGGTAAGAAGAATGTTTCTTCATACAAATAATTCTGCGTTTTCAACAAATCATTTGTCAATAAAGCATTTCTTAAATACTCAAGCTCATCTTCATACACATGGTGAAGACGATGAAAATCTTCATCTTCACTAAATTCAAGATCGTCTACCAATTCATATTCTCCTGGCACTTCTTCTTGAATATCCTTACAAATATCTACGACAAAGGCGTGGAAACCAGCTCCTGCATGTCTTGTATTGGCATGAATGATCATATCCTCTCCATCTTCAGAAATAACGATCTTACCTTGTGGGCATACGATCATCTCAACCACATCACCACGATCTTCAATCTGAACCTGTTCTCTTTGCGCCAATAAGCCTAGAACTTGATACAATTCATTTTTTTCTTTTTCATTACGATCTTTACAAATCATAGAAACATACATGTAAAAGGCCCCCTTTTCATTTGCGAAAATATTTTAACACAATTTTTCTATAATAATGTATAATACAGTCATGAATCAAATTAGTAAAGACTGGAAAGATTATGAAGTCATAGATACAGGAAATAAAGAAAAACTCGAAAGATGGAACAAGACAATTTTAAGAAGACCAGATCCTGTTTGTATCTGGCCTATTGAAGACGAATCAAAATGGAACAATGTTGATGCGATTTATCATCGTTCAAAATCCGGAGGAGGCCACTGGGAAACAAAACACCCAATCAAAGAATTTTGGACAATCGGTTATAAAGAATTGCGCTTTAAAATTAGTCCAACTGGTTTTAAACACACTGGATTATTCCCTGAACAAGCTGCGAACTGGGATTTTGTGATGAATAAAATCCGTAATTCAAAACGCGATGATATACGTGTTTTGAATCTATTTGCCTATACAGGCGGTGCTACGATTGCCTGTTCTAAAGCCGGGGCAAAAGAAGTTGTCCACGTCGATGCTGCTAAAGGTATGATTCAATGGGCTAAAGAAAACATGGAGCTAAATCATCTAGAAAACAACACAATTCGTTTCATCGTTGAAGACTGCTTAAAATTTGTCAAAAGAGAACAAAGACGACAAAGAACATATCATGGAATCATTATGGATCCACCTAGTTATGGTCGAGGACCTAAACAAGAATTATGGAAACTAGAAGATCAACTATATGAACTTGTTGATGAGTGCCAAAAGATCCTTGATAAAGATGCCTTATTCTTCTTAGTAAACTGTTATACCACTGGTTTTAGTTGTAAAACATTAGAAGAAGTATTATCTCGTTCTTTATTGCCATCACATCCAGGAAACATTGAAACTGGAGAAAACCTTCTTCCTGTTACCTACAACAATAGCATTCTTCCTTGTGGAATCTTTGGAAGATGGACAAAAGACTAACTGATAAAAAAGACCTTTCACTCCCTTCATGATCGTGATTGGTCTTTTTTCTTAGATTATTACATCACATATAGATTTTATATCATATTTTTTAAAATATGCATTTTCTTTAGGAATCCATTCCTTGATAAAACGTTCAAGTAAATTCTTTGAACGCTTTTCAAGTCTGTTTATTTGTTCTTCTGAATCTAGATCGATCCAAATCTTCCTGGTATCAAACTCTTTAAAATAGGGATGACAACTATAACTTCCTTCAATCACCATAATATCTCTATAAGGAACATGAATCGGTTCTTCTAATTTTAATGTTTGACAGTTATATCTTTGATAGACAATGTTCTCTTGTTTAGACCATGGATCAAAAATTTCTTTTTTCACTCTTTCATAATCCACATTCCCGCCAATTTCTTCCAGGCGTTCTGGCACACGTTGAAATGGTTGGAGAAAATAATCATCCATATGAAAAATAGTTAATGAAAACAATTCATGAAGAATGTTTGAAAATGTTGTTTTTCCACTTGCGCAGGGTCCTTCAATGCAAATTAGAGTTCTTTCATTATTTTGAATTTGTTTATATACAAATTCTATCCCTTTCATATAATCTATATATTCTTTTTTAATGATGCGATAATGCGGATCGTAAGTATCAACATATACTTTTGAATGATGTAGATTATTAGAAGGCTGAAGATCATATTTCATTAATAAACTTTGGTAAAGCTTAGTATCTGGATCTTGTTTTGAGCTATGTACAAACAATAGATTACATAATTCTTCCTTTTTTTTCATAGAACTACAGCTAACTCTTACATATCCATTCCCTATATTTTGTATTGATGGCTTAGAGTTATCCTGGACTACTTCCTGCTTCAATTGATCTAGACAATCTTTAACAGAAGTAATCATATGACCATTACCAAAACATGCTTGATATATTAATTTTGATATATCTTGACTGGTTGCCTGGGGATGTAGCTCTTTTTCTAAGTTGATTGCATCTATGATAGATTTCATTTAAACCCTCCAAAATAAAAAGGTCTTTCGACCTTTTTATTATACTATAAACTATTTAACTTCGAATACTGGAACAACTACGCCACCATAGTTTTCTTCGATGAAATCTACTGTTTTCTGTGTTTCTAATACAGATAATAGATCTTGAATTTTCTGAGAATCTTCATCACCTTTACGTACGGCGATAACATTTGCGTATTGATCTGCTGCTTCAGAATCAGTTGATTCAGTTACCAACAAATAATCTGTGATATCTGCATTTAAAGCATTATTACCATTTGCGATTGCGAAATCAACTTCATTTAGTTTTGTAGGAACAACTTCAGCTGCAAGTTCAACGATTTCTACATTATATGGATTTTCAACGATATCAGCCTTTGTAGCTTCCAATCCTTTGCCTTCTGCCAAAGTAATAATTCCTTGTGCTTGTAAAAGCTGCAATGCTCTTGCCTCATTAGTTGTATCGTTTGGAACGGCAATTTGTGCTCCATCTGGTACATCACTTACATCTGTGTGTTTTGAAGAATAAATTCCTAGTGGTTCAAAGTGAATCTTTGCAGCGCTCACTAAATCATCATCATTTTCACAATTGTTTGCTACCCAGTCTTCTAGATATGGTGTATGTTGGAAATAGTTACAATCAAGTTCACCTTCATACAATGCTTGATTTGGTTTTACATAATCAGAGAATTCAACCACTTCTACTGTATACCCTAATTCTTCAAGATCTGGAACGATGTTGTTGATGATTTCCGCATGTGGTGTAACACTTGCTCCAATTGTAATTGTTTTGTCTTCTGCTGCATCGTCTCCTGATCCTGATGAGCAGCCTGTTAATGGTGCTGCAACCAATGCACATGCTAATAATCCTTTTACAAATTTTGTATTCATTTTTCTTTTCCTCCTATTTAATATTTATTTCTTACTTATAATAAGTATCGAAACCTAATGTGTTGTTTTCCTTGCCAAGAAATTTCCAATTCCTTGAACCAAGATTGTTAATAAAACTAGAATGGCTAAGCTAACCCATAAAATGTCATAATTATATTGATTATATCCATAATTGATACAGAAAACACCTAAGCCACCACTACCTGTAACACCTAGAATTGCCGTCAAACCAATCATAGAAATCAATGTAATCGTAAACCCTCGAATAATGCTTGGAATACTTTCTCTTAGATACACTTTCCAAATAATTTCAAATGGGCCAAATCCCATAGATTGACTTGCTTCTACTAAACCTCTATCAATCTCCGATAAGGCCTGTTCCATTTGTCTAGCACAGAATGGAGCAGTTCCTATGATCAAAGGTATATACGCACCTTTTAAACCAATAGAAGTACCCATGATCAATTGAGATAAGGGTGTTAATATCATCGCTAAGATAATAAATGGAGCTGCACGGAATAAATCTACAATTTTTCCTAAAACTGTATAAACCGCTTTATTTTCCAAAATATCACCCGGTCGAGTAACAACTAAGATTGTTCCAAAAATCAAACCCAAGATCAGTGCTATAGAGCCACTGATCAAGATCATCAATAATGTTTCATAAATTGATTCTACAAATACATCAAAACGATCTACGACATTAGGCATGATCCGAATGATAAAATCCATCATTTCTTCATCACCTCCACAACAACATCATTATCTCTACACATCTGTAAAGCTTTCTTGATGTTTTCATGATCTCCTGTAAAGATCGTTATCAAAGTTCCAATTGGACTGTCTTTTACAACTTCGACATTTCCAAATATGATGGAACAGTCAACATTGAAATCTCTTGAAATCTTAGAAATCAAAGCTTCTGAAGTATTTCCACTTTGATATTGAAGCTTGATAATTTGTTGATTCTCATTGATTTGAACCAATGGATTGTTTGCCTCGATCAATTCATCGATCTTTCCTAAGTTATTCGTCGTATTGATAAAATTCTTTGTGACTGGCATCTGTGGATGTGCAAATACAGTAACAATGTCACCTTCCTCAACAACACGTCCATTTTCCATTACCGCAACACGATCACAAATTTCTTTGACTACAGCCATTTCATGTGTGATCATAACAACCGTTAGCTTTAATTCCTTATTGATCTTTTTGATCAATTGAAGAATGCTTTGTGTTGTGTGTGGATCTAGAGCACTTGTTGCTTCATCACATAACAAGACCTTAGGCTTTGTAGCTAAAGCTCTGGCTATCGCAACACGTTGTTTCTGCCCTCCTGATAATTGACTTGGATATGAGTCTTTTCTTTCTACTAAATCAATCAATTCAAGAAGTTCCATGACTCTTTTATCAATCTGTTCTTTATCCATTTTTAGATGTCTTAGTGGAAATGCGATATTTTCATAAACCGTTCTTGATTTCATCAAATTAAAATGCTGGAAGATCATTCCCATTTTTTGACGTTCTATACGAAGTTCTTTTTCTGTGATCTTTAATAAATCTTTACCATCAAAAATCACTTCGCCATGTTCCGGTTTTTCCAATAAATTGATGCATCGAACCAGTGTCGATTTTCCAGCTCCGGAAAAACCGATGATTCCATAAATCTGTCCTTCATCAATCTGTAAGCTTACATCTTTAACCGCATGTACATCACCATCTTTAGTATTGAATGTCTTGGTGATATGTTTAAGATTTATCAAGCAAACCATCCCTTTCTATAAATAAAAAAACTTTCATCCTGCTATAGGACGAAAGTTGAACTTACGTGTTACCACCTATTTTCACAAAACAATCACTTGTTTTGCCTCATCGAGTACCATCATACTCTATCGCTATAACGGGCGACCCCGTCATGACCTACACTCTCGATCATGCGACTCCAAGACCATGTTCCAATAAGCTGTTTTTATCCTCTTTCAGCATACAAGGACTCTCTTCTAAAAAACTTCTTAAAGTACTCTTCTTTTCTTCATCATTTTGTATTTATGGTAAGATTTTACCAACAAAAAAAATATATGTCAAACGTTTTCTGAAAATTTTTCATAAAATTTTCAACAAACAATCCAATTTGGATAAAAAGGAATTCCATTTTTGATCATCCTATGAATCAAAGGACGCCCCAATGTTTGATAATAATGTTCCATTGTGGGAACCTGTAAAATTAAAATATCTGCTAGTTTACCCTTCTCCAAGCTTCCTCTATCACTTAAGCCAAATGTCTTAGCGGGTAAACTTGTCATAGATTCCAACAAAGTTCTTAAGTCCACTTTATACATATTAAATAGAATATATGCCAAATGTTGAAAACTATATACATATGAATTTGGCTTACCAAAACCACACGACACGATAAACTTTTGTGGTTTTAATTCATGAAAATCCTGCTCTCTTTCAATAATAGGATACTTGCTTTCTTGTTTTCGAACAAAGACATCCTGCGTAAGTTCTTTTTTTTGAATTCTTTTTTTATCTGATAAAATTGTTAAGATTCCGTTTGTTTTCATGGCATACAATGCTGAATTATTCTCTCGTAATTGATCCCCTAAACGCACCTTAGAAAACCCCTCAAAATTACAATCGATAAATGCCGGTATTACCGTTTCACCACAGGCATCTAAAACACGGGTTGCGCTGTCAATCCATTTTTTATAGTCATGCACACCTAGATCAATGATCTTATCATGATGACATGCGATAAATGCATGCTTATATACCGTAAAATCTTTATCACAGGTATATAAACTTTCAATATTTTTTATTATAAGTGTCGCTTTCATGATTTCCCCTTTTCTTCTATAATTATATCATAATGAGGTGGTAATACATGTTATTCTTTAAAAAGAAACAGAAAGTAATCATAACGATCCATGGCTTTGGAAAAAATGTCCAACATGAATTTGATCCTTTGTCAAAACACATCGACAAGAAAAAGTATCAAATCATTCAATTTGATATGTATGACCCCTATGATCCTCACGACGATAATTACGAAACATGGATCAAAAAAGCAGAAGAAAAAATTCATGAATATAAAGACCAGGAAATTATCCTTCTTGGCTTTTCCATGGGAGGCGTCATTGCCAGTTATCTAGCAAGCATCTATCATGTAAGATCCTTGATCCTTGTTGCACCTGCTTTTCAATATCTTGATTTAGCCAATATCACAAACCATGGCATCAAGATAGTTAAGAATCTGGCTAAAAAGAGTGTCAGTGTTCCATCTGCATCACAAACCAAAGCCTTTCAAACGATCATAAATCAATATAAAGAATCTATTTATCATATCGACTGTCCCGTTACAATTTTTCATGGAACAAAAGATGAAGTGATTCCGGTTGAAAGCTCAAAAAATATTTATTCAAATATTCCCGGTAAAAAACGTTTGATCTATATTGAAGGTGGCAAGCATAGAATGCTGTATGACGGAATAATGGAAGAATGTATTTTTACCTTAATTGATGATGCTTTAGAAGATAAGCTAATTTAAAAAGAGCCATCGGCTCTTTTTACTTATATTCATTTAACATTTCTAATTTCAATGTTAATAGTTTTTCTGTTAGATCTACATAATACTCCTGAGGATATTCAAAACGTTTGATTTCCTCCCAAATATACTCTAACTGTTCTGCACAATAAGCACGAATCTCATCAAGAGTAGGTTCTTCATACACTTGTTCACCTCTAATAAAGATTGGAACTAATAATTCTTTTAAGATATAAGATCCTGCTGGAATAACTTTATATTTCCATCGAGACATAGGGTGGTAGATCGTAAGATCTTTTGATTCATCCAACTCCTCATCCCATAAAGCCATTAAATCAGCTTGTGCCATATTTGTTTCTTTATCAATGATGCGATACAACTTCTTAAGTCCTGGATTTGTAACTTTTTCAACGTTATCGCTGATCTTGATCTTAGGAATGATCTTACCATCTTTTTCGATCGCAACTAATTTATAAACACCACCAAAAACAGGTGAATTTTTTGAACAGATTAAGTTTTCTCCTACACCAAAAGAATCGATTCTAGCACCCTGCTGGTGAATCAAAGAAGTAATGACATATTCATCTAAAGAGTTGCTGACAACGATTTGACAATCCTCAAGTCCTGACGCATCTAATTCTTTACGTACCTTTTTTGAAAGATAAGCCATATCTCCAGAGTCAATACGAACACCTTTTAAACGATAACCATTTGGCTCTAGATAATCTTTGGCAACTTTGATTGCATTTTTGATACCTGATTTTAATGTACTGTATGTATCAATTAACAAAGTACAACTTTCCGGATAAGTTTTCGCATAATATAAGAAAGCATCATATTCACTATCAAAGCTCTGAATAAAAGAATGTGCCATGGTTCCCAATACAGGAAGACCATATTCTTTTCCGGCATATGTCGTTGCACTTCCAGCACAACCTACGATATATGCAGCTCTGGCTCCATAAATTGCGGCATCAAAGTTATGTGCTCTTCTTGCCCCAAATTCCATAACAGCTCTTCCATCACTGGCCTGTACGATACGACGCGCCTTGGTCGCAATCAAAGTTTGATGATTTAATGCCAGTAATAAAGCCGTTTCTACAAGCTGTGCTTCAATGATCGGTGCTTTTACGCGCACCAATGGTTCATAAGGGAAAACCGGAGTCCCTTCTGGAATCGCATAAATATCTCCTGTAAAACGAACAGTTGATAAATATTCTAAAAATTCATCTGTGAACTGGTTCAAGGAACGCAAATATTCAATTTCTTCTTTTTCAAAATGCAAATTTTTTACATATTCAATAACTTGCTCTAACCCTGCAAAGATACACAAGCCTCCATCTTCTGGGTTATGTCTATAAAATAAATCAAACACAACTTCACGATTTTTATCTAAATTAAAATAACACTGACTCATGGTCAGTTCATAAAAATCCATTACAAGTGATAAATTTCTAGTTTCCTTCATAATTTCATCCTCTAATTTCTGAGACGACCAGAATTCCATTTGTCGCCATATTTTTTAAGCTTACATCATTCCAAAAATAAGCATCATGCATATCTTCGACATGATATGTTTCAACTAGATTAGCTGGAACAATGACTCTTTGTTCACAATGATTATGCTCATTCAAATAACTTTGCAAAGAGAGCGCAAACTGTAAAATGCAAAGATCCGTGCAACAGCCTACAATAATCAAATCTTTATAACGAGAACACTCATCCTGCAAGAATTCCTGAAATTCAGGAGCTACAAATGTGTTCGTACTATTTTTGTGAATGATCCTTTTGATGTGATCTTTTAATTCATCAATTACTTCAGCTTCTTTTGTTCCAATCATACAATGTTGTGGATACGATAAAAATTCTCTTGTCTTTGGAGGATGGGTATCGCATACAAATACATTGCGACATTCTAATTGATCCATTAATTCCTTTTGACCTTCTGCAATAGACATAATTTCAGGATCAGCCAAAGCTCCCTCTTTAACAAAGCCGTTGACCATATCAACAACAAAAACGACCGGGTCTTTTAATTCATCTACATTCATTGGTTTATATAGGTTATTTTTTAATCTTGCCATAAAAATTCCTCATTTTTTTTATTATATCATGCAATAAAGAAATAAAAAAAGAGAAAACCTTGACGATTTTCTCGCGTATTAGCTTATTCTTCTTTCTCACTGTTTTGATAAGCTTTTAATTTTTCTTCCAGCATGCTCATAAAATCTGGATTGTTCTTGATGTATTGTTTAGCTGCTTCTTTCCCTTGTCCAATCTTTTCGCCTTCATAGCTAAACCACGCACCAGCTTTTTTGATGATATTGGCATCAACGCAAAGATCGATCAATTCAGAAACATATGAGATTCCCTCTCCATACATAATTTCCAAAACCGCGCTCTTGAATGGAGGAGCCACCTTATTTTTGACAACTTTTACTTTCACTTTATTTCCGACAATATCGGTTCCATTCTTGATCGCATCGGCTTTACGTATATCAATACGTACCGAAGAATAGAATTTCAATGCACGTCCGCCTGGTGTTGTTTCCGGATTACCATATACAACGCCAACTTTTTCACGAAGCTGGTTGATGAAGATTGCCGTACATTCATTATGATTCATCAAGCCGGCAAGCTTACGCATAGCTTTGGACATCATACGAGCCTGGCTTCCAACTTGAAGATCTCCCATTTCTCCATCCAATTCTGCTTGAGGAACCAATGCTGCAACACTATCCACGACAACTAGATCTACAGCACCACTGTCAATTAACATCAACATGATGTTAAGTCCCTGCTCACCTGAATCGGGTTGCGATAAGATCAATTCATCAATATCTACACCCAGATTACGTGCATACACAGGGTCGATAGCATTTTCTGCATCGATAAAAGCTGCACGTCCACCTTTCTTTTGAACTTGTGCGATCGCATGAAGAGCCAGAGTTGTCTTACCACTGGATTCAGGACCAAAAATTTCAATGATCCTTCCTTTAGGGTATCCACCAATTCCTAAAGCCTGGTCTAATAAAAGACTTCCAGAAGGAATCGGTTCTACATCCACTGCAGCTCGATCTCCAAGTTTCATAATAGAACCTTTACCATATTCACGTTCAATTTCTGTTAAGACATCTTCTAATAATTTATCTTTTGATTCTGCTTTTGCCATAATTACTCCTTCATTATGATTTCTGCAAGATTGTTGATCATATCTTGGACAACCTGCATTCTTAATTCATTTCGTTCTAAACCTTGATATTGGAAATGATAAACTTTTACTGCATCTTTTGATGCGATAGCACAAAAAACACAACCTGCCGGTTTATCTTCCATTGCATCTGGACCTGCATTTCCTGTAAAAGAAACACAATAGTCACTCTGTGTGATCTCTCTAGTATTTTGTGCCATTTGTTTTGCACATTCTCCAGAAACAACACCAAATGTATCAATCAAATCTTTCTCTACATGTGCCATCACTTGTTTCATTTCTGTAAAATACGTTACAAAGCCACCTTTTAATACAGCACTAGCTCCCGGTATAGAAGCAAGCGTACTGGTAAAAAGGCCTGCCGTCAAACTTTCACAGCTGGAAACTGTTACATGTTTGTCTTTACAAAGTTCGATAAGATCTTTAGCTGTTTGCATTACATAGACTCCAAAATATACTTCTTTAATTTCATAAAATAAATATATCCACTATATAAAGAAGCTAAAGTTGCAGCCCACAATAGAATCTGGTCTACAGGTAATCCGAGATATGAGAAAGGCCAGTTCTTCAACAACAAGAATACGATTGCAACCATCTGCAACACTGTTTTAAGCTTTCCATAGAATCCTGCACTTACAACTTTTCCCTGACTAGCGGCTGTCATTCGAAGTCCATCCACAAACAAATCACGTGCAATCATCAATAGAACCGCTATAATATTCGCTTGATGTGTGTAAGCCAACATGATCAAAACAGTATTTACTAACAATTTATCCGCAATAGGATCTACAAACTTTCCAAATGAAGTAATCAAATGGTATTTTCGTGCAATCATCCCATCCAGCATATCTGTTATAGATGCAGTCGCAAAAATAATAAAGACTAGAACATCACGAAAGGCTAATCCACTTGTTTCATCCATCACCCAAAAATTATCACCTATACAAAGATATACGATTACTACGAGCGGTACTAAGGCTATCCTTACCATCGTAAGCTTATTTGGCAAATTCATTCTCGTCACTCTCCTGTTTGTTCATTTGCTTTGATAATTATATCTAGATATGCGGGTTCTCCCGGATACCAGTAGTTTTCATCAAAGGCAAGATTATTGCCATTGACAGAAAACTGATTAGCTGAATAAGAGCCTATTTCAATTTCCAATGTACATTCTTTATCCACGGTGATTTCTTTTTTGAAAGTATCACTATAAATCGTACTTGTATCCCCTGTGATTACTTCGCCATCTTTATAAATAACAACTGTACTGTCCAAAGGTAGGGTAATTTCTAATTCCAGTGGTGTCGAATTTTCCAAAACATTTGTTATCGTATATGTATTTGTACTTGTATTTTCTATTACGATATCTTCTTTTTGTGCCTCCTGTTGTCTTTGTTGGGCTAATCTTTCTGTCTCCGCTTCTTTTTCAGCTAATTCAGCTTTACGATTTGCTTCTTCCTGCAAAGCCTGCTGCGAAGAATAATAGTCTAGTCCAAGATTTACCACAAACAACAAACCAAAAATTAAAACACCTGCGATAATTCCTACTCGGATCAAACGTTTTCGCGACCATTTCAAATTTCGTGACAAACGAGTAATCCTTTTTTGAAAATTGCTCTGTTTACTTCTCTTTATCTTTCTTCCCTGCCCTGAAGGCATAGAAGCTACCATACGTTTTTGAGCCTGCGTTAAAGCCATGTTCCGTTGATGTGCATATGCATTGATATTAGCATCAACTTCAGCTTGAACAGCTTGCCAGTTAACTCCGATCGCATCACAATATGCTCGGACAAAATAACGAACAAAGGAGAAATCATCCGAAAAAACTTCCAGGTTATTCATTTCAATTGCCTGAATGTACTCAGGAGCCAAACGAGTTTGCGAGCTCACATCCTGAATGGAAAGTTTAAGGTCTAGTCTGCGTTGTCTTAAGATTTGATAATAAGTCACCTAAAAACTCCCCCTTTGCCCGTACATTATAACAAGAAATCTTCTATTTTTAAAATCAATATTCACAAAAAAACACGTAGTATCGAAACTACGTGTATGATTTATTCGACTGTTACAGACTTAGCTAAATTTCTAGGCTTATCAACATCACATTCATTCTGTAAAGCTGCATAATAAGCAATTAACTGTAACACGATCGTAACAGGTATCAAAGACAAATAAGGATGAATATTATCAATCTTAAATACATGGTCATAATCAGAAGATACTTTTTGCATGGAAGTGATCAAGATCACATGCGCTCCACGAGCCATCGTTTCTTCAATATTGGAAAGCGTTTTTTCGGCAACATTTTCCTGCATTGCTAACGCGATAACTACGCTGCCTTTTTCAATTAAGGCAATAGGTCCATGTTTTAATTCTCCAGCATAGTAGGCATCTGCATGTATATAGGATATTTCTTTTAATTTAAGGGCTCCTTCCAAAACACTCACATAATCCAACTGTCTACCTATGAAATATGCATCTTTTTTATTTTTTAACAAACTTGAAAAATCTTTGATCAATTCTTTTTGTGAAAGAATCTTTTCGACATGCATATCCATGTTCTGTAGATCTTGCAACAAAGAATCAACATCCAAGATAGAACAATTCATTTTTTGAGCCAATTGGATCATCAATACACATAACAAAACAAGCTGTGTCGTATAAGCCTTGGTGCTTGCAACTGCAATTTCGGGTCCTGCACATGTATAAAGTGTAACATCAGCCAATCTTGAAATCGTAGATCCAAGCACATTTGTGATCGCAATTGATTTAGAGCCTTTCTCTTTAGCCATCTTTAAAGCAGCCAAAGTATCTGCTGTTTCCCCTGATTGACTTACTAAGATACATAATGATTTTTTGTCCAGTTTAGGATCACCATAGCGAAACTCACTGGCTGGCATGCAAAAAGATGGAATATTCAACCATTTGTCAAATAAGTATTGAGCATACAAACAAGCATGATACGCTGTTCCGCAGCCAATAAAATAAACACGATTAAAATCTTCAAAATGCCAATCCATCTTGTCAAGTTCATCGATCTTGATCTGTGTATGATCCATGTACATTCTCAGTGTTTCATGTATTACATAAGGTTGCTCATGGATTTCCTTTTCCATAAATGTATCATAGCCACCTTTTTGGGCCGCCGCTATATCATAAGGAACATGTTGTTTTTTTAACTCAACCAAAGTTCCATCAAAATCCATGATTTCAATAGAACCTGGTTTTAAAACAGCCAGCTGATCATCACCTAATACGATCACATCTTTTGTGTATTCCAGAATGGCAGGAATATCACTGGCACAAAAACTTGCCTGATCATTCTGTCCTAAGATCATTGGACTTTCTTTTTTGGCAACGATGACCTGATCTGGATGATCAAGTGATACTACACATAAGGCAAAACTACCTTGAAGATATTTTAAGGCATGCCTGGTTGCTTCTAGCAAATCCCCTTCATAATAATAATCAATCAAATGCACGATACATTCGCTGTCTGTCTGTGAAACAAAGGGATAGCCTACTTCTTTTAAATAATTACGAATTGCCTGATGATTTTCGATGATCCCATTATGAACGATTGAGATCGTATTAGAACGATTGGTATGAGGATGCGAATTCAGTTGACTGGGAATCCCATGCGTTGCCCAGCGCGTATGTCCGATCCCTGTACTTTGATGATGTTCTTGATGTTTGAGCTCCTCTTTAAGATCACTTAAACGACCTTTGACTTTATACGTATTAAGGCCTTGACTATCCACCAAGGTAACACCCGCAGAGTCATATCCTCTATACTCTAGTTTTTCAAGACCCTGCAACAAAAATGGCAAAGCACTCGTTTGCCCAGTAAAAGCTGTGATTCCACACATAATAAAAAAACCTCCATTTACTTTTATTCATGGAGGATACCTATATGAATTTGTTCAATCTTCACAGATTGTTTTTGTCATACTTTTAAGGTCGTATCAAACCTCCAGATCACCCGCCGAATCTTTCGATAAATCTGGTCCTCGTCAACTGCAAGCAGTCCTGGCGCTATTCTCTTCAATTCTCTCCATGATGTTTTTATTATACAGAAATCTTTAAAAAAATAAAGGGTGTTTGATCTAATTTCGTTATAACAATTCAAAAGAAAACTGGTATTTCTACCAGTTGTATTTCTATCGTAATACTTTTTCTTTAAGTTTTTCCACTTCTTTTTTTCCATCTCTAATTAAATTGTCTTTGGTAGCTTCAGCCTTATCTTGAAACTTTTCAAGATTATATTCAGCCTCTTCTTTTGCGAGTTCTGCCTTCAATTTCATTTCGTCCTTGGTCGTAAGTGAATCTTGTTTTAATGTCTCCAGTTTATCAATGATTGTCTGATTACATGTCTCAAGATCTTTTTTTAAATTATTCATGTTTTCTCCTTTAGAACATTTGTTCTATATTCTTATTATACCTGTATCTTTAAATAATAGCTTGTGATATGCCCAGAATATATTGAATAGTAAAGAAAAATGAATTAATATGCAGGTAAGGAGCAATATCATGAATTTTTTTAGAAAAAAGAAAAAAGAACCTCAACCTGTCATAATGACAGATAACAGCATTATACGAAGACACTATCGCTTTACCGGTATCGTTCAAGGTGTTGGTTTTCGTGTGGAGGTATGGAAACGTGCCGTTGATCTAGGCTTAGTTGGATGGGTAAAAAACAACTATGATGGAAGTGTCGAATGCGAATTGCAGGGATCACAAGAAAAAATGGATCACTTGGTTGCATCTATGAAGAAGATACCAAGGATCCATATTGAAAGCATCTCAGTCCACCAGATTCCCTTAAAACAGGAGAGTGGTTTTGAAATGATGGGCTATTAATTTTTAGATAAAGATTGGATGGCTTTTAATCTTTGTAAAGTTAAATCACTTTTATCTTCCGGCATTTGTTGATAGATCATAGACCATTTCTTTTGTTCTTTTTCCATAAAATCATAGAACACTTGATCTTTCTGCATATTTTTACCATAAAATATTTCTGTCTGATTCAAACTTTGAGTAGATTTTAGATCATGAGAAACCTTCATGAGCGGATAATAATGATTTCCATCGTGGATCATCCGCTCTTTTTCTATGCGCAGATGATGATCCATACAATATTTTCGCAAAGAATCTTCATCTTTATGCGGCATCAAAAGAAAAGTTCGATTTGTACAATCCCCATTATCAAGGATCATTTCAATGGTCTTACTCCCCATGCCCGCAATTACCACAAAATCAACTTCTGAAGAAAGTCCGGAAATTCCATCCATCAAGACACATTCAATCTTATCCTGCAAGCCAAGCTCTTCAATTGTTTTTTTCGCATTGTTCAATGGTCCTTGAGCAATGTCGCATGCATAAGCCTTTATGACCTTCTTTTGGCGAATTGCTTCAATTGTCACATAAGCATGATCGCATCCAATATCAGCTAGAATCGTCCCATCGATCCAATCAACGATTGCCTGTAATCTCTTTGATACAGATATCATGATTTAACAAAGTCTTTTAATCGTTTAGAACGATTTGGGTGTTTTAATTTACGTAATGCCTTTGCCTCAATCTGACGAATTCGTTCGCGTGTAACATTGAACTCTTTACCAACTTCTTCAAGTGTACGTGTTCTTCCATCCATCAAACCAAAACGTAACCGCAATACTTTTTCTTCACGTTCTGTAAGGCCTTGTAATACGTTATTGATTTCGTCTTTTAAAAGCTGGTTATTGGTATAATCGTCTGGAGACAAAGTTTCCTTATCTTCGATGAAATCACCCAGATGAGAATCATCTTCTTCGCCAATCGGTGTTTCAAGGCTCACTGGATCTAGAGCAATCTTCTGGATCTCACGCACCTTATCCGCTGTAATATTTTCCATTTTTTCCGCAATTTCTTCCGGTAATGGATCTCTTCCTAGATCCTGTACCAATTGACGTTGAATTCTTGTAAGCTTATTGATCGTTTCTACCATATGCACTGGAATACGAATTGTTCTTGCCTGATCGGCGATTGCACGCGTGATAGACTGACGAATCCACCAAGTTGCATATGTAGAGAATTTAAAACCTTTTGTATAATCAAATTTTTCAACCGCTTTGATCAAACCACAGTTTCCTTCCTGAATCAAATCTAGGAACAACATACCACGTCCAACATATTTTTTGGCAATGGAAACAACAAGTCTTAAGTTACTTGAGATCAACACTTGTTTTGCCTCTTCTCCATCGGCAACAACACTGGCAAGTTTTTTTCTTTCTTCTATATCAAGATCTGGTTCTTCCAACTTTTTCTTTGCGGCTTCTCCATCTTGAATTCTCTTGGCAATGATTGGCTCTTCTTTTGGATCCAACAATGGAATTTGTCCAATTTCCTTCAAATACATCTTTACTGGATCATTGATCTTAGTATGCGATGCGTTGGCAAATGTCTGCTCTAACTGAGAAATTTCATCTTCGATGGAATTTTCATCGACTGCATCATCAATTCTAGAATCTAGATCTTCATCCACATCATCAATGACTTCTTCTTCCATATCAAACTCGTGTTGATCCATGAAAGAGATCTCATTTTCATCACACCAGTCAAACAACTTATCCATGTCATCATCTGATAAATTTAACTGGGAAATAGATTCTATAAACTGATTTTGTGATACTTCAACATCAGCATCGCGGCACGCAAGAATATATTCTTTGGCATCTTCTAAAGTGGCGAACTTTTTGTTTTTTAAAGCATCAGTTAAGGAATTTGTCATAACATCAACCATCCTTTCTTCTAAGTGCATTTTTTTGCACGATAAGTTCATTTTTCTTAGAAGCTAATTTCAGCTTTTCCATAGCCGAAGGCATGCTCTCTATTTTTTGATTGATTAAGTCAATCTGCTCTTTAAGCGTACATTCCTTGATCTTGATAAGACAATCTTGGAAGTATTCTTCATCATATTTTCCGGGTAGAGAGCTATTTCCTATCAAACTGATAAAAAAGTTTCTAACTTCTTCTTCATCGATCGAAGCTATCAGACCATCCATATCCAGACGATCTTTACTTCGATACATATCGTAACAGTAAAGCGACAATTTTGAGCATAGATCATCTTTAAAGAAACCTATCTCATCTTTAAATCGCATTGCTGCTTCTTTTGACAATAACATCATGGCAAGGCATGATTGCTCTGCTTTCAATCTTCCCTGCAAAGGCGCTTCTAAATACGTATATGATCTAGGCGCACTTGTATGTTTTCGCTCCGGTGGCTTTTGATCGTGCGTTAAAGCACTAAAATCAAATCCTGTCTGCGTTTTTATGCGTGAAAGATATGTTGCGCTTTCGACTTCGTCACAAGTTTTCTTGATCGCATCATAAATCTCTTCAGCATACTGTTTCTTATCTTCATAGTTATCCAGATTGTACTTAGTCAACAGATAACCAAACAAAAATTCTACATATGAAACAGTCTTGGAAATCAATGCTTCCAGACCATCTTTCCCTTGTTCTTCAAATATTTCATCCGGGTCTTTCTTTGTACGGTTGTTTACGATTACAAAGTGAAGTCCATGTTCACAAGCCATCTTGGAGAATTTATACGTAGCATCCATACCCGCTCTATCCCCATCATAACAAACCACGATACCAACTTGTAATCGTTTCAATAAATTGATCTGATTTGTCGTACAGGCTGTTCCCAGACAAGCAACACCTTCATGGATATCGGCTTTTTCCAAGGCAATGACATCCATGGCTCCCTCAACCAGGATACAACGATGTTTTTTACGAGCAAAATCTTTCGCTCGATGATAGTTGAATACAAGATTTGATTTTTCATAAATCTTTGTTTGTGAAGTATTGATATATTTAGGAGCCCCCTCTTTATTTGTAATGATACGCGCTGTAAATCCAACTGGATTTCCATTTTCATCATGAATCGGTATCATCAAACGATCAAAGAAGGTTGAAGTGTATCCATCATTTCCTTCACGAATCAAACCTGTATCCAACAAAATTTCATCACTGTATTTTTTAGCTTTTAAATAATGGTAGGACTTTTCCTGTGCTGGAGCATACCCGATTTGGAATCGCTTAATGATATCTTCGTTGATATTTCGTCTATGACAATATTCAAGGCATGCCATACCAGTAGCAGCATTCAACTCATATTGAGTATAAGCGATATAATCATTCATAACATCATAATAAGGTTGATTTACATTTGGCTTTGGTTCAAATCCATTCGTACTGATTTCCAATGGATACCCTATCATCTGCGCTACCTTGGCAACAGCTTCCGGAAAAGAAATTTCTTCTATCTTTTGTACAAAAGTAAATACATTTCCTCCTGTTCCACATACAAAACACTTAAAGATCTGTTTATCTGTAGAAATAGATAAACTTGGATCGTGATCATCGTGGAACGGACAGATTGCTCTGTAATTCTTTCCTTTTTTTTCCAATGTTAGATAATTAGACATGATATCAACGATATCCGCCTGTTGGCGTATCGCTCGCATATCCTCTTCTTTTATCCAGCTCAAATCATACCACCTGCTTAAAATTTGATTCTTTGTTCAATATAATCTTTTAACTCACTTAAGGCTACGCGTTCTTGTTCCATCGTATCGCGATCGCGTACTGTTACACAGTTATCTTTTTCGGTTTCAAAATCAACCGTAACGCAGAATGGCGTTCCGATAGAATCCTGACGACGATAACGTTTTCCAATACTTTGAGCATCATCATAAGTACATGTAAATTCAGAAGCAAGATCACTGAAGACCTTGGAAGCCTGATCATTTAATTTTTTAGATAATGGAAGCACAGCTACCTTATAAGGTGCCAGATAAGGATGTAAATGAAGAACCAAACGTTCATCATTTTCAAGTTGCTGCATCTCATAAGCTTCACACATAACCGCCAAGATCAAACGTTCAACACCAACACTAGGTTCAATAACATATGGAATATATTTAGAATTTGTTTCCTGATCAAAATACTCCAATGACTGCTTGCTTGTAGTCTGGTGAGCTTTTAAGTCAAAATCCGTACGATCGGCAATGCCCCATAACTCACCCCAGCCAATTGGTTCTGAGAAATTGTATTCAATATCACTCGTACCATTTGAATAATGTGCCAGCTCCTCTGGATCATGAGCACGTAAACGAATGTTTTCTTCGCTTAAACCTAGATCTTTTAAGAATTGCACACACGCATTGCAGTAATACTCAAACCATTCAAGATCGGTTCCTGGTTTACAGAAAAATTCAAGTTCCATCTGTTCGAATTCACGAGTACGGAAAATAAAGTTTCCTGGTGTAATTTCATTACGGAAACTCTTACCAATCTGACCAATACCAAATGGAAGTTTCTTACGCATCGTTCTCTGTACATTTTTAAAATTTACAAAGATACCCTGCGCTGTTTCCGGACGCAGATAAATCGTGCTCTTAGCATCTTCTAAAACGCCCTGGAATGTTTTAAACATCAAGTTAAATTGACGGATACCGGTAAAATTCTTTGCCCCACATTTTGGACATACGATATCATGGTTGGCAATGTAATCCTCCATCTCTTCATTTGTCATTTTTGAACAGTTCACTTCATGATTCGTTGCCTCTTCAATTAACTGATCTGCTCTAAAACGTGATTTACATTCTTTACAATCCATCAATGGATCACTAAATCCACCAACATGTCCGCTGGCTACCCAAACATTTGGATTCATTAAAATAGCACTTTGAAGTCCAACATTGTTTGGATCTTCCTGGATGAATCGTTTCCACCAGGCATTTTTTATATTATTCTTCAGTTCGATTCCCAAAGGGCCAAAATCCCAAGTGTTCGCAAGACCACCATAGATCTCAGAACCCTGATAGACAAATCCTGTGCTCTTCATATGAGCAACAACATCATTAAATGTTTTTTCGTTCACTGTTTTTTCTCCTTTACATATCCCTCAAATTTAGATAAAAGGGTACACGATAATATTATACACTAATTTTGATTTTTTTTAAGTGTATAACCATAAAAAAGCCCAATACAAATCCATGGCAATTCATGGTACAATGATTTCATGAAATATATTGAATCAACACAGAACAAACAAATCAAAGAACGCGCTAAACTGTTACAAAAAAAAGAAAGAGATAGAAGCGGATTATTCCTTGTAGAAGGTCATCATATGATCGAAGAAGCTATCGCTGCAAACTGCCTAAAAGAAATCTATCTGCTGGAAGGCGAAGATAATTTCACTGATCTTGAACCTATTTTTTGTTCCCAGCAGGTCATCAACAAGCTTTCATCGCAGAATTCCAATGCCAAAATAATTGGAGTTTGTACAAAGCCTGATATTCAACCCGAGAAATTTGATGTTGTTTTATTATTGGATGGCATTCAAGATCCCGGCAATGTTGGAACAATCTTAAGAAGTGCTTATGCATTTGGAGTAGACTATGTATATCTATCCAAAGATTGTGCGGACATCTATAACCCTAAAACTCTACAATCAAGTCAAGGCGCTATATTCCATATTGGAACCATGAACACAGATCTATACGATACCATCCGGTTTTTGCAGATCGAAAACACGACCATTTATGCTACAAGCCTTCATGAACCATACAAAAATTTACAGGACGTAAAGCCTAAATTGCCTTATGGTCTGGTTTTGGGAAATGAAGGAAAAGGAATTCGACAAGATATCTTGGACATTTGCGATATGAGCATCAAGATCGAAATGGACACTTTTGAATCTTTAAATGTTGCAACAGCCTGCTCGATATGCCTATATACACTTAAGCACGCTTCATGAAACCTCTATCATTTGACGTCAAATCGTACAGTTTTCAGTCCAATTTGACCTAATTTTCAAAAATTTATTTCCAACCATATATAATGAATTAGGGGATATTTATGAAATTGAAAAGGATAAGAGACCTTAGAGAAGACAACGATTTGACTCAAGCCGATATCGCTAAGTATCTAAATGTTACTCAAAGAACCTATTCAAGGTATGAAAACGATGATAGAGCGATTCCCCTTGAACAATTAGTAAAACTTGCTGAATACTATAATACAAGCGTTGATTATCTACTCAACAGGACAGATAAAAAAGAGCCATATTAAAAAAGATGTACAAGTCATTCGTCTTGCACATCTTTAAACCAGCCAAATTTCTGGCAGGCTTTATAAATTCCGTCCTCTACATTGGCATCCGTCACATAGGATGCCTTTTCTTTTAATTCTTTGCAGGCATTTCCCATAGCGATGCTTGTCCATCGTGGATCAAACATGACCATGTCATTGTAGTCATCTCCAAACACGACAACATCTTCTAGATTGCCTTTTAAGATCTTCATCATATCGAGGATTCCCTGCTTCTTTTCATCATATTGAAACATCAAATACTCTTCGACAAAGCGAAGGTGACCTAATGTATCTTTTAACGTTAGTTCATCTTCTTTTTCTTTTGGGATTGAAATATATATTTTATAAATTGCTTGTAAGGCATCATAATCCAAAGCTGGATCAATGATATAATTGGTTGGTTCTTTTCGTGGACCACACTGTTCTCTAAACAAATCATTCTTGGAGTATACATCAATGGAATCATCAAGCATCAACAATACGCCATAGCCAAGTTCTTCTGCCTGTTTGATCACACCCTTTGCCTTATCTAGATCAAGAGGAATATTGTGAATGAGCTGATCATCAATAACCAGAGCACCACCACCAGCACACACCATATCACTTAATTCGACATCATGCATAAAACCAACAGCCTTATAATGCGCCCTTCCTGTGGCAATAGCCACAAAATGACCTGCCTCTTTTAATTTTTTCAAAGCCACTCTAGCAGAAGGAACAACTTCTTTGGTTTCACGATTTGTCAATGTTCCATCAATATCAAAAAAGAAATATTTTTTATGCACTATATACCTCCTGTCTTTACATTAATGTATTTAAATCTTCCCGTGTATCAATATCTACGATTTCCAAGGCATCACAAGGTACAGAAACAATTGATTTTCCTTTGATCAGCTGTTTTGCACCTCTGTGATTTTGTAAATGCTTTAGATCATCCAAATATTTGGCTGGAAAGATCATCGGATTATAGAAAATATGATCGTATTCTAAGGCAATGATATCTTCATGGTTGGCAAGCTCAACCATCTTTTTGATCGTATCTTCCTTTAGAAAAGGCTGATCCGATACCACAAACATGATCGCATCACTTTGACATTGCATACTCGCTAACTTTATTGAATGACCAATCCCAAGATCAGGTACATCATTCATAATGATCTCAAAGCCATATTCTCTTGCGATATCTGCAATTTGATCATACTGTGTCACTACATATACATGCGAAAATAAAATTGGATCAATTTTATCTAAAAGATGTCGGATCAATGGTTTACCTTTAAACTCACAAAGAAGCTTATTTCCGCAAAACCGTCTGGCATTCCCTGCAGCCAATACACAAAGATCAATCTTCATCTTTTTTGAATAAAACTTTTTCAGGTGTAATTGGAAGTGTTCTCACCTGGAAACCTGTAGCATGTCTTACGGCAGAGGCAATGGCTGGAGATGGTGTATTGATGACAACTTCCCCAATGGATTTTGCACCAAATGGGCCATTATCCTCATAGCTAGGAATAAAATCTACACGAATCGTCCCTACATCCAAACGTGTAGGAATCTTATATTGGAAGAAAGAATTATTGATCATCTTTCCTTTATCTGAATACTTGATATCTTCAAAAAGTGCCATTCCGATTCCCTGAGCAATTCCTCCCTCAGCCTGAACTCTTACTAAGTTGGAATTTATGATTGTTCCACAATCCACTACGCTGACATAATCATGTACAGAAACAGCTCCTGTTTCTTTATCTACATCCACTTCCGCAATTCCGACCATGAATGGAGGTGGTGAAGTTTTAGAAACATGTGAACCTGTCGCAATCAAATTACGTCCCTTTCCTCCGGCAAAACAAGTGTGCGCAAAATCTTTAAGTTCCATCTCTTTGCCATCTTGAACAGAAACAATTTTCGATCCATCAAAAGTAATATGATCTGCTTCTATCTGCATAAGTTCTGCCGCCATTTGCACGATCTTGCCTTTTAATTCTTCACAGGCTTTTACAACCGCAGTACCTGTTAAATATGTCGTGCTGGAAGCGTATGAACCTGAATCATAAGGCGAAGTATCTGTATCAACACCATTGGTAATGATTTGATCAATATCACAATCCATACATTCAGCCATGATCTGTGCCAGGATCGTATCACAACCAGTACCCATGTCCGTCGCACCTATAGATAGAGTATAGAAACCATCATCCTGCAGCTTAACTTCTACACTGGCTAGATCGACATTTGAGATACTTGATCCCTGCATAGAACATGCAATTCCTAGACCACGTGTAAAATCACCCATATCTCTAACTAGAGGTTTATTTTTCCAGTCGATCATTTCCATTGCCTTTTCAATACATTGATCAAGAGTACAGCTGTTAAGATATTCATTGTAATATTGAGGAAGTGTTTCTCCTTCATGGACAACATTTTTTAAACGCAACTCAGCTGGATCCATATGCAATTCATCAGCTAATTCATTCACGATCGATTCAATGGCAAACAAACCCTGTGTTGCACCATATCCACGATAAGCGCCTGCCTGCATCGTATTGGTATACACAACATCATATACAAAACGACTTGCTAAACAATGATTATAAATCGGTAAAGACTTATGTCCGGAAAGCCCAACCGTCGTAGGGCCATGTTCTCCATAAGCTCCTGTATTGGATAATGTATAAAGATCGATTGCCTGAATGATACCATCTTTGGTTGCTCCCAAACGAACCTTCATCTGCATCTCATGACGAGAATTAGAGGCCATAAATGTCTCATTACGTGTATAAATCACTTTAGCCGGTCTTTTTAATTTCCAGGTTACAAAGGCATTAAAAATTTCACAGCATGCTGTTTGCTTGGCACCAAAACCGCCACCAATTCTTGGCTTGATCACACGAATCTTAGATTTAGGAATATCTAAGGCATTTGAAAGAATGCGTCGAACATGGAATGGAATCTGTGTTGAACTTACGACATTCAAACGACCATATGTATCGATATAGGAGAATGCTCTAAAAGTTTCCATCATCGCCTGGGCATTGGCTTTTGTATGATATGTTCTTTCCAAAACTACTGCGCTATTCTTCAAGACATCTTCAACATCTCCATATACACTTTCACCATGGGCACAAAGATTACGTTTTTGATCCGTTCCCACATCACAAAGTGTTCTAAAGTTGTCTTCTTCATGAACTTTGATTGGGTTATCCAAAGCTTTTCTAAAGTCTAAAACAGGCTCTTTGATCTCATAATCCACTTTGATTAGTTTTAGAGCTTTATCCACACAATCTTCATTCTCACCGGCAACAATAGCTACTTCATCTCCTACATATCGAACCACTTCATCTAAGATTTTTCGATCATAAGGACTTGGTTCTGGATATGATTGACCAGCCAGGGTAAAACGAATATCCGGAACATCTTTATATGTATAGATAGCTGCAATGCCAGGAACTTTTTTCGCAATATCGGTATTAATGTTCTTGATCCTTGCATACGCATGAGGGGAACGTAAAAGCTTTACGATCAAACAGTCTTTTGTCGCAAGATCATCGGTATAAACCGGTTGCCCGCTCAACAAGGCATAGGCATCCTTTTTCACAATAGGTTTTCCAATTGATTTCATCCTAGACACCTCGATTCAAATATTTGGTAATCGCACGCATCTGTGCCATATAACCAGTACAACGGCATAAATTTCCTGCCAAATAATTCTTAATTTCTTCCTCACTTGGATTCTTTAACTCTTTTTCCATTGCCAATACATTCATGATCAAGCCTGGTGAACAAAAGCCACACTGCTCAGCTCCTTCATTTGCCATAAAATCTGCGAATACTTTGGCCTCTTTTTGCAAACCTTCCAAAGTCATAATTGAATGATTATTAGCTCGTGCAGCCAAGATACTACAAGATAAAACCGGTTTTTCATCCATCCAAACGGTGCATAAACCGCAGTTGCTGGTTTCACACCCTCTTTTAACACTGTAACATCCGTGATTTCTTAAAAAATCAATCAATAATAGATCACAAGAAACATCATCTTTGATCAATTTTCCATTTACCTTAATTTGTACCTGCATCCTGTGATTCCACCTTTCTTAATGCACGCGCTGTCAATACTTTGACCAGATGACTGCGATACTCTTTAGATCCGCGCATATTGGATCCACAAATAACCTTATCCTGGATCATAGAAGCTACTTTATCAATATCATCAATTTCAACATCATAGCGAGTCGCTACACCCGGTCTTGCTCCTACACAAATATGATATTGATTTGATTTAGACACCGCCACATTCAATACCGAAATATCTGTTGCAGATCGTCTTAAACACACAAAAGCACTCTTCCAATCATTCTTCTTGATCGTTATATGCGTAATGATATCCCTTTGAATATTTGATTTAGAAAACTCCTGAATGCTCATTTCACCTGCATGATATAGATGTACACTTGCATCAAGACACATCAAAGCACAAAGGACATCGGAAAAGCCAAAGCGAGAAAAAACACTTCCGCCAATCGTTGCCAAGTTTCGCAACTGCACACCTACAATATCTTTAAGGGCATCATGAATTACATTCCCCGTTGCCTTATTTAATTGTTCATGTAACTCTAATTCTCTTAAAGTAACCATAGCTCCGATCTTGAAACAATCTTCTTTTTCTTCGATTTGATCAAGACCTAAACTTGAAAGATCAATGGCCTCAGGCACGACTTTATCTTCCATTTTCAACCAGATCATACCACCAATGATACAGTTTTTAGGATTCTTCATCAAAGCAGCATATGCTTCATCAAGAGATTGAGCACATGTATATTTTTGAATTTTTAACATATTATCCTCCTATGTCGATCATACCATATTTTAATGAAATCATTTATACCTGTATAATTGAATAAAATCATATGAAAAAAACATGCAGTCACAAGACTACATGTTGATTAACACTTATCTATCCTCAAATTTCCAATAAATTAAATTTGAATTTTTATCATACGCAAAATGATTTGAGAAGAGTTGATTATAAATTTCACAGAACTTTTCAATGAACTCGGAATCTTTTTTTTCAAGTGTATCAAAGATCTTTCCATCTTTCATAAACACGATTTCATCGGCATATCGAATGGCTAAATTGGGATCATGTATACTGATAAGAATCATCTTATCATCTGATCTTAATGTTTTGATTCGTTCCATAAACCGATATTGTTTTTCATAATCCAAGAACGTGCAAGGTTCATCCATGACCAGGATATTTGCCTCTTGAACGATCGATCTGGCAACATAGCATAACTGGAGTTCTCCACCACTGATTTCAAACATAGAACGCTCCTTTAAATGTTCCAATCCAAATTCTTTCAAAGCGTTTAAAGCTATATCATAATCCTTATTGGATGGTGTTTGATAACTGGGTAAAAACCGTGTCCTTCCGGCAACCACAAACTCTAAGACCGAAATATGATCGACCAGAGTTTTGATTTGTGGTACGTAGCTAAAAATTTCTGCCAAAGATCTTTTATCTAGATCATTGATCAAACGATCTTGAAAATAAACTTTTCCATCATAAGGTATCAGCTGCAACAAACATTTGATCAACGTTGTCTTTCCACAACCATTTTCTCCTAGTAACATCACGATTTTACCTTTTTCAAGATGTAGATCAATATTAGACAAGATTGAATGATAACGTATATGCTCTAATCGAATCATATGACCTTTTTCCCTCTTCTGAAAATGATCGAAAGATAAAGTGCTCCAAAAAAACTTGTAACGATGCTGATAGGAAGTTCAATCGTAAATAAACATCGAGCTATATTATCACACCATAGCACAAAAACAGCTCCAACCAATAATGTCAGTACATAATTTTTTGAAATGGGCTGATTGGTCCACAAGCGAATCATATGTGGCACTAACAAGCCTACCCAGCTAACTGGTCCGGCAACGGAAACAACACTGGAAACTAATAAGATTGAAAAAATCAAAGCTCTATTTCTTATCTTCTTTACATTGACCCCCAGTGTATTTGCCTCTTGTCCAAAGCCTATGATCTGTATTGACCAACGCAATCGATACAAAACAAATACACTAACTACAATGAGTACAAAACATATCAATAAATTTGACCAGCTGGCGTCGGCAAATCCTCCCATTAGCCAATATTCAATACTAGGAAGTTGTTGATAAGGATCGGCTACGATTTTAAAAGCCATGATCAGTGATGTAAAAATAGCCTGTACGATAATACCCGAAATTAATAAATTCACAATTTCATTGCCTTTTGAACGTCGTGTTAAAAAATATACCAGAAACAAACTTAACAACCCTCCTATAAAGCTAGAGAGTTCAATCATTAACACATCATTCAAAAATAGAATTCCTAAGATCGCACCAAGCGAACAACCACTGGTTGTTCCAATGATATCAGGACTAGCCAAACTGTTTTTAAATATCGTCTGAAAAACCATTCCTGCTATTGATAAGGCTCCACCACAAAGACAAACTAAGAGAATACGTGGTAAACGTATATTGTATAATAGGCTATTCGCAATTCTATCTCCTTGAAAACAAAGTGCTGAAAATGTCTCGTTGATACTAAGACCATAACGTCCTAGAAACAAAGATACGAATATGCTTATACACAAGATCAGCAACCACGTCTTCGCATTTTTCATTATAATGCCAGATCCTGTGCCTCAGGCGTAAAGCCATAGAATTGTTCATAGAAGGCAACAGCTTCTGCTTCAACATCATCCATAGAAACCAGCTCAGGATGTAAAATTGATGCAGCCCATAATTTACCTAAACAACTTGAAAGTGATGGTGTATCCCATGTTTCAAGCGTACTAGGGAATACATAAACATTATCATTTTGTACGGCTTGAAGTTCCTGTACTCTTGCATCATTTTTAAAATCATCTGCACTTAAAGAACCTGCTTCAATAAATACATAATCTGGATTTGCTGCCAACAATGTTTCGATATCGATATTTACCCAGCTGCTTCCTTCAGCATCAATCGCATTATCTGCCTGTGCATAAGATAAGATTTCTCCTTGATACATATCATCTGTTGCACAAGTTAATAGATCAGATCCTGCAAAATAAACAGTTGGTTCTTCCTCAACTTCATCAAGTTCATATTTTTCTAATAAATCTTCTTCATACTGTTTATATTCATCGACTTTATCTTCGCATCCCATTACTTTACCGATAATTTCAACAGCTTCTTCAAAATCATCCGCTGTTTCCGGTTCTAAAAGTACAACTGGAATATCTAAAGCTTCTAATTCTTCAACATAACTTTCAAGACCGACTGGTAAGAAAACAACATCTGGATCTGCCTTGGCGCATTCTTCAACATTGAACATCTTTTTATTTCCTAATTGAGGTAAATCCAAAATCTCTTCTGCAGCCTTGGCATAAATTGGACGAGTCTCTGGTTTCATTTCAATTCCAGTCAACTTATCCTGCTGCTGCAAGCCAATCATGATCGTTGTTGTGATGTAATAACCACTTGCGGCCGTTTGACAAGGTTCTTCAAATGTAACTTCACGACCTGCCTGATCTGTAATGGTCAATGTCGTATCCTGTGGTTGTCCCTGGCAGCCAGCCAATAAAAACATACTTAAACATAGACCTGCACTTAGTATTTTTTTCATAAACTGTCCCTTCCTATTCTGTAAAATATTTTTGAAACGATATTTCAGCTTGTCTTTCTATTTCCAACATCATGGATCGATATTTTCGCATTAGTTCTTTGCCTTGAGCCGTAATAATAGTATGCCCTCCATCAGCACCTCCGCTTTTACTTTCAAATAAGGCAATTCCAAGATCTTGTTGGGCCCTTTGGATAATTTTCCAAGCTTTTGAACTCGACATGTTCATAGCTTTGTAAGCGGCCGAAAGCGAACCGGTTCTCTCGACTCCTTCCATCAACTCAATTACACCTTTTCCAAAGCTGGCTTCCTTTTGTCCAATGCGCACCTTAATATCATATTTCAAAAACATCACCTCGTTACTCTCACTTGAGATAAACGCTATAATCAGTATATATAATTATAGTAAAAAAGAAAAGAAGTATTTCTACTTCTTCATTGACCATAATGCTTCGATTGATTTCTTTACTTCTTCAAAATCACAATGGTCTAAATCATATACGATCACTTCAGGAAGGTGCTTGATTTCTTCGATATAAGATATATCGATTTTTCTACACACGCCCAAGACATTAGGATATTCTTTGATTTTCTTTATCAATACATCTAGATATTTTCTTTCATCTCTTTCCAGGAATCCAATTTCATCTAGTATCAATAAACCTGAATTAGAATGTTCTAAGATTTCAACACCAAAATCATCAAACACACCTTTAACAACCTGTTTACCATGTGAAAATAGAATATCATTGCGTTCTAGACTGACTAAAGAATGAAGATAAAATCCTATTCTTTCACCGTTTTCAAAATATGGTAATGTAATATATCCACTGCAAGGCACTTGATTTTCCTGAATGAATTTTTGGATCAATGTACTTTTTCCAATCTGTTTAGATCCTGTTAAAAAGACCTTCATATAACGTTCCTTTCTATCTCTAAAATCAAAAAGGAGCTTTACGCTCCTAAATGAATTATTTTATATCATGAACATAAATATTATTCACACGATCTGGTCCCACAGAAATCATAGAAACTCGAACATTTGTGAATTCTTCAATAAATTTAATGTAATCCAGACATTCTTTTGGAAGTTCGTCAACACTAGACATCTTAGAAATATCTTCCTTCCAACCTTTAAATTCTTTATAAACAGGTTTCGCTTTCGCAACATCTGCCTGATCACTTGGAATATAATCATAGACTTTTCCATCAATTTCATATCCAGTGCAAACTTTCAGCGTATCCAAACCCGAAAGAACATCAATTTTTGTCAATACGATATCTGTTAAACCATTTAACATGGCAGCATGTTTTACAACCAATAGATCTAACCATCCACAGCGACGAGGACGTCCTGTTGTTGCCCCAAATTCAAAACCATTCTCACGGATCCAATCTCCCTGTTCATCTAATAACTCAGTTACAAATGGACCTTCTCCAACACGTGTTGAATAAGCTTTAACAACACCGACAATCGTTTGTAAACGACTTGGTGCTACACCTGCTCCGGTCGTTACACCTGCACTGGTTGGTGAACTGGAAGTTACAAATGGATATGTTCCATAATTGATATCCAACATACAAGCCTGTGCTCCCTCGAATAAAACTGTTTTATCTTCATCAAGAGCTTTATTGACCATACTTGTCGTTTCTTTGATCATTGGTACGATGCGATCATGAATTTTTTCAAAGTCAGCAACCATTGAATCATAATCCATAGGCTCTGCACCATATACCGCAGTAAATAACTTATTTTTAAAATCTAAACACTCTTTTAAACGCACTTTAAATGTTTCAAAATTAATAAATTCATGGAAACGAATTCCACGACGTGCATACTTATCTGCATAACAAGGACCAATTCCTCGTTTAGTCGTTCCAATCTTACTGTTGGCAGCCTCTTCTTCAAGTTGATCTTGATAACGATGATATGGCATTAACATTTGTGCTCTATCGCTGATTACGATATGATCACACTTTAATCCACCTTCTTCAAGATGCCGCATCTCTTCTAATAGAACAAATGGGTTACAAACAACACCTGGTCCAATTACACAAGTTGCTTCTTCATGAAGAACGCCACTTGGCAATAGATGCAACACATACTTCTTGCCGTTTACGATAACCGTATGACCTGCGTTATCTCCACCTTGGAAACGGACAATCATATCTGCTTTTTCTGCTAATACATCGACGATTTTTCCTTTACCCTCATCGCCCCATTGGGTTCCAACTACTACTTGGCTAGACATATGAGCCTCCTTTAAATGTGTCTAGAAACACAACACCTAGATTATAAATAATAAGTTTTTATAAGTCAATTTATAGACCAATTTTCTCTCATGTATTTACAATTTGTTCCATTTTGTTACAAAAGCTTTAATTCATTCGAAATAAAAAAGACGAAATGTTACAAGATAACACTTCGTCATAATTACTACTGGCAGGGGCAGTAGGAGTCGAACCCACATCAACGGTTTTGGAGACCGCTATCTTAACCATTGGACGATGCCCCTAAGTGCTTGTTTATTCTAGCATAGAATAGATTATGTTTCAATCCTAAATTTGAAAAAGTCATAAACAAGCCTCCTTAGTTTAATACGTGATATCATTTTTATCGTATACATTCCCTAGCATATCCTGTTTATTAGCTGGAATCACAATTGTATTAGGATCACCATCAGATATATACTTTGTTGTTTCCAATGTAGTAAAATTCATTTCTATATCAAAATCTTGACCATTATTATCATAAGCTCGGATACGTTTAATAAAAGCTGGATTAAATTGATTACTATAAGGAGAATAATCCGCCTCCCAAGCTACCTGTAACATCGATTGAGTTGTATATTGTTTGCCTTTATATAGTCCACTTTGAATATATGGTATCATTTCGTGATCATAACTGTATGGTGAACCAAAAGGTAAAGCAACGATATTCACATATTGTCCAGGAATAATTTCGTCCAACATAGCATAAACACTTCCAACTTCCTGCTGTGCTATCTGCCCATCTGTCGTAGTAAAATCAACATGTGAATAAGTATGATTGCCCACATCATATCCATTTTCAACTAACCATTTTATAATCTGTTCATTATATTCAGGTTGTCTAAATAGACCTCCATTTACAAAAAATGTAGCGGTTACATTAAAGTCAGGATATTTCTTTTTGAAACTTTCTAAGATTCCGACCGCACAATTGGGATCTATATTAATATTTCCTTCTTTATCCGTTCCTGTGACCAAAATATTGTTTTCTAATCCATCATCAAAAGTAAGACAGATAGGACTTTTACCTGCTTCTACATCTATATTTCCATTTATATAGTCATTGAGTCGTATCATACGATAGCCATTATCATAATAGAATTGTAAATCTTGACGAAAAGCTTCGGCTGTTCTTTGATATCCGTCTACATCTACATTTCCGCCAACATAACCTGTTTCATTACTCGGTATATTATGGATGCCATGATACATCATAACTGGAACATTCCCTAATTCATCGACTACATATTTTGTGTAATCTTCTTTGGATAATTTATTTTCCTTTTTTGATTCCTGCTTCTCCCCAACTTTTTGTTCACTTACAAATAAAGTATCCACAATCATAAATACTACCTTTACAAACACACCTAAGATCAATAGAAAAGCGCATAATAATATTAATAGATTTCTTCTTTGTTTCTTTCTGTTTATTTTTGCCATATAAGTATTTTATCACAACAAGTAAAAAAAAGTAGGCATAATTACATACCGGGTATTCAATTTCTTTTGGGGTCAAAATTTTTGGGGTCAATTTTAGGGTCAATCTTGGGGTCGACTTTTGGGGTCTTTTAAACGACCTCTTTTCGTATTATGAAACCAGGAAGAAAAGTATTCTGGTTAATATAGAATTGT
>ENA-OPXM01000015-OPXM01000015.1-human-gut-metagenome-genome-assembly--contig:-NODE-15-length-152240-cov-5.886211_pt1 | contig 152240 bp, 157 predicted proteins | sample MGYA00241707_ERZ502035 | MGnify/ENA primary metagenome ERZ502035 (study PRJEB25962, sample SAMEA2043051) | human gut metagenome | biome: human gut; feature: human-associated habitat; material: faeces... | reverse complement strand
ACCGTAATAATCAACATTTTGAACCATTCTTAAAAATGTCTTAAAAACGATTTTAGAGTGTTTGATAATTAGAATATTTTATACAATCAGTATAATAAAAAATTAAATTAAAATTTATAAATCAAATATAAATTTTGCAAGATATTTTTAAAATTAATAAAATTTAACTTTGCACAAAATTATTTAAATTTAATTTAATAAATTTTTATATTAAATTCATATATTTTAATTTTTATGATTTTGTTTTATAAATATTTTATATAGAATTTTTTACATCGTAGAATTATATGGATACTTTTTTTATAATATTTAAAAATCTTTAATTTAATGTTTTATAGACTAGCCCTCTCTCCTACTCTGCTTATTTCTTATGAGAGATTTAAATTTTATCCAATATTTTGTAATGATGTTATGTCTGAATAGTAAAATACCAAAGTTAAACAAAGCTAACTTATGTTATATTTTTGTATGTAACAACTACATCTTGATGAGCTGTAGTTTCCGACACACTAATGGATAAAAACCATCTATTGTTACTTCTGTTTTAGTGCAAGAATAGTAATTCCTTGTAATAGTATTATTTTCTTCTAATATACTTTCTGCTGCATGTGTTGATATTTCTTCTCCCTTTTCAAATGAAAACAAAGTTACACTAACTAATTCATTCTTATTAATTAACAATACAAATGATTTATATCACAAAAGCAGATAACCTTCACAATTATCTGTCTAATCTTTGCTAATATTTAATATTTTAAATATAAACTTCTTTAATTTTGTAAAAACTGATTCTTTATGTTTTATTAATGCCATGTTATTACTATTTTTTAGAGGCTTTACAAGATTTTTTTCATCTTTATCTTTTTCCCTAAAAATATCATTTGGATTATATTTATTTCTTTTTTCTTGTTCTACCTTTCTTTGGTTTAATTCTAATATTTCCTTTATTTTTATTTTTTGTTCCTCTGTTGCAAAATACTCCTGATATAAATTTACTATAATTGCATTAGCTTCAGGAGATATATTCTGTTTTTCTATATTTAATTTAGGATTTATTGAAAAATAGTAATTTTTATCCATATTATTTTTATAAAAATCAATTTTTTCTTTAGGTATTTTTTCATATTCTTCAATTGGAAAATGTTTTATTACTTCAATTACTTCTGAACATGCTTTAGCATAAGTAGAACTAGTCATCTTTAGTTACTCCTTCATCATTTTTTCCTAAATCCATTCTGTTATTTTCCATACAAATTGCTTCACTAACTTTATCTAATGTAGTTCCAGATTTTAATGCATTTTCTAAAGCTGATTTAGAAGTTATTAGGGGATGTTCACTTACATATTTAAAAAGCCCTCCATTGTCAGCTATTGTAGAAATATAATCCATTATGTAAGGTTGTGTAGAAGTACAATCAATAGTTTCTGCTAGATACCCTATTTGATCTATTGCTACGTCCTTACGTTTTTGTTGTATTTGGTCTATGATGTCTACTCCTGTTTTTCCTTGTTTTATTTTACTAACTAAATTGATCATTTTCTTTTCTTGGTTTGAAAATGTAGCAATTTCATCAGTTGGAACACTCATTTGTTTATCAAGATATGCTACAACACTAGTAATATACTCTCTTTCGTAGTCTGGCACATCTTCAGTTTTTAAATCATCTAGCAAATCTGCTTGTACTTGTTTTTTTGTTTTTACCATAGAAAGTTCATCTCTATTATTTTCTAGATTAACTTGAACAATTTCGAACTCACCTTCACTTACATATTTAAAAAGCCCTCCATTGTCAGCTATTGTAGAAATATAATCCATTATGTAAGGTTGTGTAGAAGTACAATCAATAGTTTCTGCTAGATACCCTATTTGATCTATTGCTACGTCCTTACGTTTTTGTTGTATTTGGTCTATGATGTCTACTCCTGTTTTTCCTTGTTTTATTTTACTAACTAAATTGATCATTTTCTTTTCTTGGTTTGAAAATGTAGCAATTTCATCAGTTGGAACACTCATTTGTTTATCAAGATATGCTACAACACTAGTAATATAGTCTATTTCATAATCTGGTATATCCTCATTTTTTAAATCTGCTAATAAATCAGTTTTTAACATAATTTTTCATCCTTCTATTAATATCTATTATTAATATAACATAAACTAAATTATATAACAATAGAATCACATTAATTAATTAATTTTTTATATCACAAAAGCAGTTTTCTTGCTTCTACTGTAGTTTTCCTTTTTCTAATAAAGACATATACTCAATAAGTATTTCAATTTCTACTCCTGCACTTCTCATACATTTTATAAATTCAATTCTTTTACAAGAATTTTCATCATAATTTCGTATGCCATTTTTATTTCTTGGTACATTTACAAGTAGTCCAATTCTTTCGTACTATCTTAATGTATCTGGTGTTTAAATCGTATTTTTTACTTACTTCAGCTATTGTCATATATACAACCTCCATAAGGCTCACCCATTCCAAACATTCCACCATGTTCTTCTTTTGAAGTTTCGTCACTATATACTTCTTTATTGTTCCCTACCTGCTGTTTGCTTTTTCATTAATATCTCCTCCTTATTTTAAAAATTCTTTTATCTCGTTAAATAAATTATCTACTGACATTCCGTTTTGAGCTAGTAATTCGTTTGGATCAAAATCTGTATGAAATGCCTTTGATATTCCATAATTTTTAACCAACATTTTATCTGTTCCATAGAATGATGCAATAGTTTGTCCATACCCCCCATTAATTCACCATCTTTTAATGCTATAACTAGCTCATGATTTTCTTTTAAAGAATTTAATAATTCTTCATCTAATCCAGTTAAAAATCTTGGGTTTACAACTGTAATATCTAAATTTATTTTTTCTAAATACATATTTATCCCTCCTAATATTTTTTATAGCACTTCGAGTTAGCTCCAAGTCAAGCCAATTTTAAAATTTTTTTAAATTCTTACTCAATAGCAAGCACTATTACAACACTATCACTATTATGATGCACAACATATTATTTTATATGATATAATAAATCGAGGTGTTAAAATGAGAGTAAAAAAATTTGAAACTAATTTTAGAAGAAAATTGTTTTTAAAAGAAACTAATGAAATACTATTTTCTCCTGATATTTTCAAAGAAGAAAATAGCTTAATAAATGTATACCCTACTTTTGAATTTAATGAATTTTTAGGTTTTGGGCGGAGCACTAACAGGTTCTTCTTGCTATAATTTATCTACTTGCAATGACCTAATTTCTGATCAAATTTTGGATGAATATTTTTTAGAAAACAATATGAATTACAATTTCTGCAGATTAAGCATAGCAAGTTCTGATTTTAGTTTAAATAGTTATTCTTATTCAAACAAAACTGACCTTTCTGACTTTTCTATTTCAGAAGATATGAAATATGTTATACCAATTATTAAAAAGGCTCAAAAGCGAAATAAGGATTTAAAATTTTTGGCTTCTCCATGGAGTCCTCCTGCTTTTATGAAAAGAAATAACTCTTTAACAAATGGAGGAATTTTGCTTCCACAATATAAAAAAACTTATGCAAATTATTTAGTTAAATATATTCAAGCTTATAAAAAAGAAAATATTAATATAGATTATATAACAACTCAAAATGAGCCAAATGCTATACAAACCTGGGAATCATGTATATATAACCCTAAACAAGAAATGGATTTACTAGTTAATTATATATATCCAGAATTTAAAAAACATAATATAAATACTAAACTATTAATTTGGGACCATAATAAAGATAAAATATTAGACAGAATATTGAATTCATTTAAGTTTGATGGTTCTTTTGAAAAAGTATCTGGCATAGCCTTTCATTGGTATACTGGTGACCATTTTGAAAATATAGAATTACTTAGAAAAATGTTTCCTAATAAACTCCTAATTCATACAGAAGGCTGTACACGGCTACTCTGCTTTTAATAAAAAAGAGGAAGTAAAAAATGCAGAAATATATGCTCACGATATTTTAGGAGATTTAAATGTTGGTGTAAATGCTTTTATAGATTGGAATTTAGTTTTAGATTATAATGGCGGACCAAATCACAAAAATAATTTTTGTAACAGCCCTATAATGCTAGCAAAAAATAAATCTTCATATATTAAAAATTTATCTTTTTATTATATAGCACATTTTAGTAAATTTATAAAAGCTGGAGCTAAAAAAATTGCTTTTAGTAAATTTTCCGATAAAATTGAAGTTACAGCATTTAAAAATCCTAATAATAGTGTTATTATAGTATTATTAAATAGAAACAATTTTAATATAGAATATAATCTTAAAATAAATGAAAAAATATTCCATGATAATTTAGATGCTCATGCAATTGTAACTTTTCAAATTTCAAACAATTAAAACTTACAAAGGAGGCAATTATGATAGATAGAGAAATGAACCCAGACTTTTTAAATTCATTTTTAGACTATAATATTACAATACTTAACAAATCACCTAACAGTATAAAAGAATATAATTATGACCTTATGAATTTCTTAAAGTATATAAAAATACATTTTAAATTAACTACTGAAAAAGACTGGACTAAAATTACTATAAATGATATAAGCCTTGATACAATTAAGAAAATAAAATTAGAAGATATACATAGCTATATTTCTTATATGGCAACAGAACTTAAAAGCAGTCCTGCTACACGTGCTAGAAAAATTTCTTCTATAAGAATATTCTTTAATTATCTTTGCAACAAAGCAAAATTAATAGACACAAATCCTGCGCAAAATTTAGAAACGCCTAAGCTTGGTAAAAGAATACCTAAATATTTATCATTAGATGAAAGTAAAAAATTACTAGAAGTAACTAATGATACTGAAGCAAGAAACAACGAAAGAGATTATGCCATCATTACTTTATTTTTAAACTGTGGTATGCGTTTATCTGAACTAGTAGGTATTGATATACCAGATATAAATTTTAGTGATTGTAAATTAAATGTTGTTGGTAAAGGAAATAAAGAAAGAACTATTTATTTAAATAATGCATGTATGGATGCAATTAATAAATACCTAGTTTCTAGACCAAAAGAAGGCATTAAATACAATTCAAAAAACGCTTTATTTTTAAGTGAAAGACGTGAAAGAATTAGTAATAGAACTGTTCAAGCAATTGTAAAAAAAGAACTATTAAAGGCAGGTCTAGATATTAATAAATATTCTACACATAAATTAAGACATACTGCTGCTACTCTAATGTATCAATATGGTAATGTAGATATACGTGCCTTGCAAGAACTTTTAGGACATGAAAGCATTTCTACAACAGAAATATACACTCATGTTGATAATAGCCAAGTTAGAAATGCAGTAGAAAATAACCCACTTGCAAACTTTAAGGAGTAAAGTCAAAAGTTTTACTCCTTTCCTACATCCCCCTATATTACAGGAACTTTTAATTCCTGGTCTATTTTTAAATTTGATTTTTCTATATTATTTATTTGAGCAATATCATCCATAATATATCTTATATCTTTTCCTTTGTAATATTCATTTGAACCTTGATTGTTTTTTGCAATACTCCAAAGCGTATCGCCTTTTGATACATATATTGTTTTGTATTGCTTTTCTCCTCTTGAATATGAAGATTTTGAAATTATTAATGATAAACCTACAATTATTAATAAAACTATTGTTATACTTCTTATAAATTTTTTTATACTAACTATTTTCATATTTTTTCTCCTATTTTATATTATTTTTTTGCAAACATTTATTCGTTTACATGTTTTTATTATAAACAGTTGTTCGCATATTGTCAATAGCTTTTTTGAAAAAAATTAAATAAATTTTGTCCAACAAATTACAATTTGTCTGTATTGCTTTAATTACTCCATTATGATAAAATAAAAATATGTTTGTAAAAAAGGAGATTTATAATGAAAAACAAAGAAATTATAGTTATTTTAGACTTTTATAGTCAATTCAATCAATTAATAGCAAGACGTGTTAGGGAGTGTAATGTTTATTCAGAAGTATTACCATATGACACTCCTATTGAAAAAATAAAGGAAATCAATCCAAAAGGTATAATCTTTACTGGTGGACCTGCAAGTGTTTACGAAGAAGATTCGCCTGCATGTGATAAAGAAATATTTAATCTTGGTATTCCAATTTTGGGAATTTGCTATGGAATGCAATTTATGAGTCACAATTTAGGTGGTAAAGTCGAAAGAGGAACTAAAAAAGAATATGGAGAAATTGAAGTTAACTTAGACAACTCTTCCCCACTTTTTGAAGGCTTTGACAACAAAAATATTTGCTTGATGAGCCATACAGATTTAGTAAAAGAAGTTCCTACAGGATTTAAAGTTATTGCAACTACAGATAATTGCCCTACTGCAGCAATTGAAAATAAAGACTTGAATTTTTATGGAATTCAATTTCACGCTGAAGTAAATAATACTGTAAATGGGGTAAAAATAATTAAAAATTTCTTATATAATATTTGCAAATGCTCTGGAGATTGGGTAATGTCTTCTTTTGTAGAAGAATCTATTAAATCTTTAAGAGAAAAAATTGGAGATAAAAAAGTATTACTTGCTTTATCTGGTGGAGTTGACTCTTCTGTAGCAGCTGTTCTATTACATAAAGCTATTGGAAAGCAACTTACATGTATATTTGTTGACCATGGTCTACTTCGTAAAAATGAAGGTGATGAAGTTGAACAAATATTTAGAAATCAATTTGATATAAATCTTATTAGAGTAAATGCAGAAGAAAGATTCTTATCTAAGCTTGCTGGGGTTTCTGAGCCTGAAAAGAAAAGAAAAATAATAGGTGAAGAATTTATAAGAGTATTTGAAGAAGAAGCTAAAAAAATTGGTAAAGTAGACTTTTTAGTTCAAGGTACTATATACCCTGACGTTATAGAAAGTGGCAAAGGAAAAGCTGCTGTTATAAAAAGTCATCACAATGTTGGTGGACTTCCAGACTATGTAGATTTTAAAGAAATTATAGAACCATTAAGAGATTTATTTAAAGACGAAGTTAGAAAAACTGGATTGGAACTTGGAATTCCAGAAAAATTAGTATTTAGACAACCATTCCCTGGTCCTGGACTTGCAATTAGAATTATTGGAGATATAACAAAGGAAAAACTAGAAATTTTAAAAGATGCAGACTATATCTTTAGAGAAGAAGTTGCAAATGCTGGATTGGATAAAGAATTAAATCAATACTTTGCAGTTTTAACAAACTTAAAATCTGTTGGAGTTATGGGAGATTATAGAACGTATGATTATACTTTAGCTTTAAGAAGTGTTTGTACTACAGACTTTATGACAGCTACTTGGAGTAGAATTCCATACAACATATTAGAAAAAGTATCTTCTAGAATTGTAAACGAAGTAAAACATATAAATAGAGTTGTATATGATATAACTTCTAAACCACCTGCAACAATTGAATGGGAATAAAAAAACAAGCAAGAAGCTTTTATAACTTCTTGCTTACTTTTTATATCTTTTTATATTTAATATATTTTTTATATGAAATACATAATCCTATTATTACTATTGTAATACCAATAATAACTGCAATTTGTGCTCCTGTGTTTGGTAGTTTATCTTTGGCTACAGTTGGATCCTTTTTCTCAACTTCCTTTATTACTTCTTTTTCAACAACTTTAATGACTTCTTTTTCTACTTTCTTTATTATTTCTACTTTTGGAACTATAGTTGCTGTATCTGAATCTTTTAAAGTTTTATCTTTATATTTCACAGTTGCTGTTGCTGTATTAGTAATTCCTTGCTCTGCTTCAATATCTTCTTTTGTTACTGTATACTCTTTAGAAATTGTTTCTTTTTTACCTACTTCTAATTTTTCGATTGTTTTATTTATTTCTAGCATTTCGTCTGTTACCAACACATTAGCTAAATCAACATTTCCTGTATTTTCTACAACAATAGTATATACTACTTTGTCTCCTTCTTTAACTACTGTTTTGTCTACTGATTTTGTTATTTTTAAACTTGGGTATTCTTTTTCAACTTCTTTTATTACTTCTTTTTCTATTTCTTTAACAGTTTCAATTTTGGGAACTATAGTTGCTGTATCTGAGTCGTTTAAAGTTTTATCTTTATATTTTGCAGTCGCTGTTGCTGTATTAGTTATTGCTTGTTCTTGCTCAATGTCTTTTTTGGTTACTGTATACTCTTTAGAAATTGTTTCTTTTTTTCCTACTTCTAATTTTTCGATTGTTTTATTTATTTCTAGCATTTTATCTGTTACCAATACATTAGTTAAATCAACATTTCCTGTATTTTCTATAACAATAGTATATACTACTTTATCGCCTTCTTTGACTACTGCTTTATCTACTGATTTTGTTATTTTCAAGCTTGGATATTCTACAACTCTCTCAGTTATATTAGTATTTATAGCTATTTCTATATTATCTTTATCATCTTCTCCATTATAGTTTGAAGAAAGAAGTGGTTGATGTCCTGGCTGTTCATTTCCTATTATGTATAAATTTCTATGTTTTCCATAATTTAAATTAATTTTTAAGCTTATATCATATTCTCCTGCGTTTGAAAATACATTATTCTTAAATTCAATATATAATTCATTCTTTTCGTTTATATCTATAGTATATAAATTTTGGTCTATAGTTTTGTTATTTATTACAACATCATAGCTTTCTATATAGTCTTTATTATAATTTTCTAATATGAAAGGACCAATTTTATTATCTTTAATATTTACTTTTGCATTATTAGTATTTACTGTTATTTTTTTGCTTCTAGTATAGTTTGTATTTGATTTAGCTGCATTTAACATTCCAAAATAATATGCTTTTAATGCTTTTTGCATATCTTTGTTTTCTTGGTCTGTTTCATAAAAATTAAAATGTTTTTCTCCATGTTCTGTGCCATCCCATAGGCATAATATATTTCCATCACATTCAGTGTAATAGGTTCCATTAGTCAATACATGTTTTACATTTATATGTCTTGAAGCTAAATTGCATAAAAATTCCACATTATTTTTGCTTTCTTCTGTAATAGTATTTCTTACTAATTTCCAAAAAATTGCTTTATTCAAATCTACCAAAGTTTTTTCATATTTATCAATATTTATTATTTGGAACATTGTATTATTTACCCAGTCTTCTGTAATTTCTATTCCTTGTTCTTTTAAATAGTCTTTTTGAGTTAATATAATTTTTCTTATAGAATTCATGTTTTCTTCTTTTAGTTTTTTTATCTGTTCTGCAGTAAACTTTGTATCGTCGTATTGCCATAAATATAGATTATCTGCAAACCAAAGCATAGAATTATATGCATCTTCATTTTCAAATATATTATATTTTGTAATATCATCAATATTTAAAAAATTAGTTATATATTTCTCCTCTATTTTCGCATCACTAGTACTTCTTGTAATTCCACCGTCCATACAATATAGGTTAAAATAGTGGCTTTCTTTGTCTATAAAAATTACTTTACCCGTACCATCCCAAGTAATAACCTTACCATCTGAAGTTTTTGAATCTATCGAAGAAATTGTAGCAGAACCGTTTGCTGCATAAGTGCATACTGGTAATAGCATACTTGCTAATGTAATTAATGTTATAATAATTGCTAATATTTTTTTATATTTACTCATTTGTGTATATTCTCCTTTATATTTCTATAATTTTATTATATATCAGTTATATTCTTCATTCCATTACTTTTTAATTACAAATAAATTACATTTTGGTTACATTTTTTACTTATATAACTAAACAAGCAAGAAGCTTCTATAACTTCTTGCTTGTTTTTTAAATATTTTTAATATTATGATTTATAAGAATGGTCTATTTCTTTTAGTGTTACATCATGTGCTCCACCTTCTGAAATACTTACTTCTGAAACCATTGTTAATCTTGCTTTTTCATGTAATTCTGGAATTGTTGTTGCTCCGCAGTTACACATTGTTGATTTTATTTTTGCAACTGTTATTTCTAGGTTATCTTTTAAAGAACCTGCATAAGGTATATATGAATCAACACCTTCCTCAAAAGCAAGTTTATTTTTAGCTTCTCCACCTAAGTCATATCTTTGCCAATTTCTTGCTCTATTTGAACCTTCTCCCCAATATTCTTTAACATAGTTGTTTCCTACTTTTACAACTCTTGTTGGGCTTTCATCAAATCTTGCAAAATATCTTCCCATCATTACATAATCTGCTCCCATTGCTAAAGCTAAAGTAATGTGATGGTCATATACTATTCCCCCATCTGAACATACTGGAATATATATTCCTGTTTCTTCAAAATATTTGTTTCTTTCATCTACAACTTCCATTAAAGCACTTGCTTGTCCACGACCAATTCCTTTTGTTTCACGAGTTATACAAATTGATCCTCCGCCTACTCCTACTTTTATAAAATCAGCACCGGCATCTGCCAAGTATCTGAACCCTTCTCTATCTACAACATTTCCTGCACCTATTTTTAGGTCATCGCCATACTTTTCTCTTACAAAATCTATTGTATTTTTTTGCCATATCGAATATCCATCAGATGAATCCATACAAATAATATCAACACCAGCTTCTACTAGTGCAGGTATTCTTTCTTCATAATCTCTAGTATTTATACCTGCTCCCACAATATATCTTTTATTTTCATCTAATAAAGAGTTAGGGTTGTTTTTTCTGTCTTCATAATCTTTTCTAAATACTAAATATTTTAGATTTCCTTCTTCTGTTAATATTGGTAAACAATTTATTTTTTTATCCCATATTATATCATTTGCTTCTGATAATGTTATTCCTTTTTTAGCCCATATAACATCTTCTTTTTTAGTCATGAAATTATCAATTGGTTCGTCTTGGTTATCTCTTGATAATCTATAATCTTTATTTGTTACAATTCCTAGGAATTTTCCAGATGCTGTTCCATCATCTGTTATAATAACAGTTGAATGTCCAGTCTTTTCAACTAATTCTAAAACTTCTTTTAAAGTAGTTCCTGATTTTACGTTTGAATCACTAATTACAAAACCTGCTTTATGTTTTTTTACATGATAAACCATTTTTGCTTGTGATTCTATTGATTGAGAACCATATATAAAAGCAAGTCCTCCTTCACGTGCTAGTGCAATACCCATTTTTTCTCCTGATACTGATTGCATTATTGCAGAAACCATAGGTACGTTTGCATAGAATTTAGCTTGCTCTCCTTTTTTAAATTTTACAAGAGGTGTACGTAAAGATACATTTGCTGGTATACATCTCTCATCTGTTAAATTTGGTAATAATAAAAATTCATTAAAAGTTCTTGATATGTCTGGTAATATTTTTGCCATGTTTTTTCCTCCTTCAATTCTAATTAATATTTAAATTCTCAATATTATATAATAAAAAGAGACTAAGTTCAATACTTAATCTCTAATATTTTAATTTTATGCTCTTGGATGAGCGTGTTTATACACATTTTTTAAGCTTTCATCTTGGAATTGCATATATACTTGTGTAGATGATATATCTGAATGTCCAAGCATTGTTTGAATAGCTTTTAAATCTGCTCCATTTTGTAAAAGATGTGTTGCAAAAGAATGCCTTAAAACATGTGGTGTAATATCTTTTGTTATATGGGCTTGTTCTTTATAGAATTTTACTATTTTCCAAAAACCTTGTCTTGTTAATCTTTTACCATTAACATTAACAAATAAAGCCTTTTCATCATCAGATTTTATCATTATTGGTCTTGAGCTTTCCATATATTCTTTTAGAGCTTTTAATGATAAAGAACCTAATGGAATATTTCTTTGTTTGTTTCCATTTTTGCATGTTACATAACCATTTACTAAATTAACATCTTCTACATTTAGAGATATTATTTCTGTAACTCTCATTCCTGTAGCATACGCAAACTCTAGCATTGCTTTGTCTCTAATTCCTTTTAAATCAACATTTTTTGGTTGATCTAGCAATAAAGATACTTCTTGTGAAGTTAAAATGCTTGGTACTCTTTTCTCTATTTTTGGAGATTGAATACCTTCTGTTGGGTCATTCTTTACTTTTTTGTTTTTTAAAGAATATTGATAAAATAATCTTATTGAAGCTAAATTTCTTGATATTGTAGAAGATTTTTTATTCATATCTTGTAGATAATTTAAGTAATCTTTTATATCTTCTTGTTTAACTTTTGCATAATTTATGTTATTCTCTTCAACATATTTTTCATATTGCAAAATATCTCTTCTGTATGATTGTAATGTATTATCAGATAATTTCTTATCGTTTTGTATAAATTCTAAAAAACTTTCAATTTGTTTTTCCATAATCTAGCTCCTTTATTATTATTTTTATGAATATTTATTATGTATATATTTATATCAAATTAATACAAAAAAGTAAATAGATTTTTGCAATTTCTCTTATAAATATTTTACAATCCAAACTAATATATTTTTTGAAACAAAAACCTCTATAAATGAAGAAATTATCATTAATACTAATATTAAAGCAGAGAAAAATGTGTGTCTTAATATTTCTAATTTAATATTCTCTTTTCTTCTATCTTTCATTATCGAATTGTGCAACCTCATGCCACTTACAGAAAGAGCAATAATGCATGGAATAAATATTATATTTTGTAAAAAAACAGTTGAAAGAATAAATAGAATTCCCTTCCACAAGCCACATGTGGCAATTACAGATGAAATTGTGTATCCTAAACAAAAACCTCTAAAAGCAACTACTAGATATACAATTGATATTCCTATAACAGTTGATCCCATGAACCACAGTATTAAAGCTAGTACAACATTTTTCTTTATAGAATCTTTAAGTAAAACTATGTCATTTATTTCTTTATTTTCTTTTAAGGATGATATAAACGAAGTTATGTAATTGCTTATTTCTACTTCTTGGTTATCGGAAATATTATTTATAAAAATAACGCCTATTACAATTCCAATTAAAAATATTACAGTGAAAATTATGTACTCTCTTAAATTATTTTCCACGTGTGAAAAAATTATTTCTTTTATTCTTGAATTGCTACTCCTAAGTTTATTATATCTTCTTCTGTTCATTATTTACCTCCGAAATTCTTATACATAATGTGTATTCGGAAGAATAAAAAAAAGAACAATATATGTTCTTGTAAGGTAAACTATTTGTTACAAAATATGTATATTGCAAGGCCTACGATGCCTTCGGGTCGCCCAAGAGTGCGACCCCTACAACGTTTGCAACATGTTTTCATCCGAAATTAAAATATTAAAAATGAAAAAAATTGTGAATGGAGTTAGCTTGAATTAGAAATTGTTCTTCGAGCGCAGTAGGGAATCTCATTTTTAATGAGGGCGCTGCGGAGCAAGAAGATGTACAATTTCTATGAAAGCGACATGACCTGAACCATTTTTTGAATTTTAATATTTTAATTTTGAATATAATTACAAATTACAATTTATTGAAACAATGTTATATTTTCTATATTCGCTGCAAAATATGGCATATCTTTACCTTTTTCTTTTAAAAACATTGAAAACTCATCATTTAAATAAAAATATCTGCTTTCATCTTCTTCGCTAGGCATAAGCGCCATCTCCTTTGTCATTACAATTGCCGCTTCGCTTTTTAATTTTCCTCCAGATTTGTCCATTTCTAGTTCTATTGTTTGAATTGCTTGTTCTATTATGCATCTATCACCATCTTTATCCAAGAACTCTTTATTACATAGCTCATTAAATTCTTTTCTTGTATTAAATTTTATATTTGGGACCTTTAAGAAATCATTCTTTGTAAACTTTTTATTTCCTGTATATGCTTTTGCCTTTTCCATTATATTATTATATATTGTTGCAAAATTTCCACCTTCTGCTCCTCTACATAATATTACTTGTTCTCCTTCTTTTGTATTTAATATAATTGCAAAATCATTTTCTGCATTATAGTACAATACTTCTACTTGATCATATAATTTTGAATCTGAGTTTTTTTCTATTCCAAAATATTTTATATCTTTATATTTTGTTCCAAATGTACCAGCATCTAGCTCGTTAAAATCATTTTCAAAATTGAATTCTTTTTTTAACATTGTATAAAATAAATACTTTTTATACCATTCAGAATATCCGAGAAGCATCCTTAGGAACTTCTGACCAATCTATGCTATCTAATATGTCACTTTTCTCATTAAATTTTTCTTTAATTGCTTTTTCGATTTTCTCTTTTAAATCTAATGTTAATAAGTCATATACTTTATAATAATCCTTTTCTGAAAGTTGGTCTTCTTTAAATGTTTGTTTGTTTAAGTTTTCTACTAATTTTTCTTGTGGCGTAAACACTACATCTTGTTTTACTACATTATTAACCATATCATTCCATACTAATTGGAAAGTTCCGCACCATACGCTGTTAGTTGTTATCTCATCTTCTAATGTTGCTACTGTTTTTATATCTTTTGAATACTTCTTCTCTTCAAAATTTTTATTTATATTTTCTAATGTATCTAAAGGATTTTTGTTTTTATTATTTTTAAATAAGTATACATACACTCCGGCCAAAACTGCCAACAATATAATTACTACAATTATAGCAATTATTGCTTTTTTATTACTTACTTCTTTTTTCATTTATAATTCTCCTTTTTTTAGTAATTTAACTACTTTATTTTAACAAGCTTTAACTTGTCCGTAAACTCCACCTCCTCCTGCTTGTATTGTCATTTTTCCTTCTCTTGCAGAAATTATATTATCTGCTATTTTTTCACCTACAACAGCTTCTAAATCGTCTTTATTTAGTTTGTGCAATATGTTCATCTCTGTTCCAAAATTATCTAATAACTTATCTATTGTTTTTTTACCTAATCCTGGAATAAAAGTAAGTGGTATTTGATATACATATTCTGGTCTATTTGCTGGGCTTTTTGTTTCTTTTTTATCTTTTATTATTTCTATTCTATCATACACTCCCATTGTTATGTTCCTACTATCACATGTATCACACACTGTTACAGGAGCATCTCCTGGTATATTTTTACCACAAACTTCGCAATATGTTCTATGATACTTGCCAAGTTTTGGGTCTAGTCCGTAATTAGTTATAATTCTTCTTCCGTCTTCATTTTTTAAAGCTTTTAATAATTCTTTAAAACTTATATCTTCTACTAACATTTTATTATATTCTCTTGCTATTTTAGGTAGCGAATGAGCGTCAGAATTAGTTACAAACGTTTTTGATTCTAATTCTGAAATAGTATCTGCTAAAAATGTATCAGAGCTTAAACCTAATTCTATGGCTGGTATTTTAGAATATTTTTCTTTAAAAATTTTCTCTAATCTATCTGTGCAATTTCCGTAAAAACTTTTATGAGGTGTAAAGCAATGAGCTGGCACTAATATTCCATTATATTTTTCTACTATATCAATTAGTTTATATGCAGAAATATCTGCTCTTTGTGAACTTAATGTAATATTTTTAATGTGTGTACTCATTTCTTTTGAGAAGCCTTTTATATCTTCTAAATGTGGAAAATAACATAAATTATGTGCACTTCCACAATGTCCATTTAATCCTTTTTCTGAAGTTTCTATTTCACTTCCTAGAATTATACATACTTTATCTTTGTATATTATTCCACCATCTTTTATTTCATAAGCTTCACCAGTTTTTAAAAAATTTTCTATGTCTTCTATTATATATGGTGATGCACAATCAATAATTCCTACAATATCTATTCCCTTTCTATCTCTACATTCTTTTGCAATATTAGCAAAATTAAGGCTTCTTGCCGCTGTTATTTTTATTGGTTTATTATTTTCACTTCTTCCTATGTGTACATGTAAATCTGCAAAAACTTCGTACATTTTTATCTTCTCCTATATACAAATTTTAGGTTGCAAAATGCAACCTAATTAACATCAATTTTATAGGTACATTTCTTTTTCTTCTGCACCTTTATTTTTATTATTTTCTAATTCTGCTTTTGCCTTTTTTATATCTGACAAAAACTTATCATATTTATTTAATACTGTTCTTGAATATTCTTGTTCTGTTTGCTTTCCAGCTTCTTTACCCATAACAGAAAATATACTAAATTTATCAAAATCTATCATGCGTTTATCTCCTTTGCTATATTTATAAATTGTTTAAATTCATTCATATACACATTATTACAGTTTTTCAAGTTTCTGCTTTCTAATAATATAAGTGCTTCTTCAATTGGAAAAGCTACTCTCTCTGGTCTATCTAAAAGCATTCCTCCAAAATTATCTGCTAATTCTAATATGTCACTTTCTTTTCTTCTTGGTAAACTGTTGCTATATCTATTTTGTTGTTCACAAATAGTACAGAATTCTTTTGAAAAGCCTAGTTTTGATAAAAATTCAGCCCCATCTTTTGCGTAACTTTTAATTTTTTCTATGTCTTGTGCATTATTTACTTTTTTACATCCACAAAGAAGCATTGCTGTAATTACTGTATTTTCATCTATGTCTATATCCATAGACTCAATAAATAGTTTAGCAATTAATGATTTGAAAATTACAGAATTATCAAAAAATATGTTTGTTTTTTTCTTTAAATAATGCATTATTTCTATTTTTCTTCCATAATCTTTTTCAGCTAATATATAGTCTGCAAAAGTTTCCATACATTTGTCCTCCACAAATTTTTCTTATGTATATTCTACTTTCGCAGTTATTATATTCCATAAACCTTTATATTTCAACGGTTGTCGTTAAAACGTAATGTTTTTGTAATCATTTAGTAATAATTACACTAAATTCTAGAAATTTCTCCTCTTGCTAGTTCATCACATCTGTTATTGAACTCATTATCACTATGTCCTTTTACTTTTATAAATTTAACTTTATGTACCTTAGTTAAGTTATACAATTCTTGCCACAATTCTTTATTTTTTACTGGTTCTTTACTTGCTGTCTTCCAATTATTTTTTATCCAATTATATATCCAACCATTATTAAAGCAATTAACAACATACGCACTATCACTATATAAATCTACCTCACATGGCTTTTTTAATAGTTTTAGCGCTTCTATAACTGCAGTTATTTCCATTATATTATTAGTAGTATCAGGATTACCCCCACTAATTTCTTTTTTTACATCATTAAACATTAGTATAGCTCCCCAGCCACCAGGTCCTGGATTTCCGTGAGCATGCACCATCTGTATATATTATAACTTTGTCCATATTTATTTTCCTTTCTTTATAAATTGGAATTTGTCTTTTTTTATGTTTTATGATATTATATCAATAAATAATTAAAATTTGCAATAATATAGGAGATATTATGAGTAAAATATTAGGAATAATAGCCGAATATAATCCGTTTCATAATGGTCATCTTCTTCATCTAGAAGAATCGAAAAGACTTGTAGATCCTGATTACACTGTATGCGTTATGAGTGGAAATTTCGTACAACGTCGGCGAAACATCTATAATTGATAAATGGTCTAAAACTGATATTGCTTTAAAAATGGGCGTTGATTTAGTAGTTGAACTTCCTACGATTTATAGTATATCAAGTGCAGAAAACTTTGCAGAAGGTGCCATTAAACTTTTAAGTGCTTTTGGTAAAGATGTTACTCTTTCTTTTGGCAGTGAATGTGGTAATATTTCTGTTTTAACTCAAATTGCTAATGTTTTATATAATGAACCAAAAGAATATATTACTATTCTGCAACATGAATTAGCCAAGGGTATCTCCTATCCAAAAGCTAGAGAAAATGCTTTAATGTTCTATCTTGGCGATGTTAGACGATATGCAAATATAGTATCTTCCCCTAATAACATTTTGGGAATCGAATATTTAAAAGCTATGAAAAAACTAAAATCTAATATTGGTGCTATAACAATCAAAAGGTTTGGAACTGATTATAATAGCTTAGAAACTTCTGGAAACATTGCCAGTGCAACAGCTTTAAGAAAACTTATTTCTTCTAACAAAGATATAACTTCTTATTTACCAGAACCTTCTTTAGATGTATTAAAAACCAATATAAAATATGGAAAAACAGTGCCTAGCATTTCTTGCTTTGAAAGAGAAATAATATACACTTTAAGAAAAATGAGTTTGGCAGATATCGCTAATTTACAAGATGTTACTGAAGGATTAGAAAATTTAATAAAAAGTGCTGCTAATTCTTGCAATAATTTAGAAGATTTAATAAATTCAATTAAGTCTAAGCGATTTACTCGTTCTAGAATTCAAAGAATCCTATTATATTCATTACTAAATATTACTAAGAAAGATAAAGTTGATTCATATAAAGCTAATCCATACATTAGAGTATTAGGTGTTAGTTATAGAGGAAAAATACTACTTTCACAAATAAGTGAAAATAAAAAATATCCAGTTATAACTTCTGTAAAAAAATTTGTAGATTTAAACAATAACAAAACTCTAAAAAAAATGTTAGATAAAGATATTTTAGCTTCTAACATTTACACCTTAGGTTATGAATATGATTCAAAGGCTAATCTAGACTATACTAAGAAATTAATAATAAATTAAAATATGGATCGTCGAAAAAAAGCGACCCATACGCAAAAATGAGGCATATCGCCTCATTTTTTTATTCTTCCCAGTTATGATATACATCCATAACATCATCTAAATCTTCTAGATTATCTATTAATCTTTGCATTCTTTCACTTGCTTTTTCGTCTAATGCAATATATGTTGTAGGAATCATTTGAACTTCTGCTTCTACAAATTCAATTTCTTCTGCCTCTAAAGCTTCTCTAACTTGTGTAAAATCAGATGGTTCTGTTGTAATTTCATAGCATTCCTCTTCTACATTAAAATCCTCTGCTCCATTATCAATAGCTAGTAACATTAGTTCATCTTCAGATAAATTTGTTTTTGTTTTATCTATAACAATAACACCTTTTTTATTGAACATATATGAAACGCAACCACTTGTTCCTAGGTTTCCACCAGCCTTATCAAATACATGTCTTACATCTGCTGCTGTTCTGTTTTTATTATCTGTTGAAGCATTTACAATTACAGCAACTCCATTTGGTCCATATCCTTCATATACTATTTCTTCGTAATTTTCATTACTTGCTGAAGCTTTTTTTATTGCATTGTTTATTGTATCATTAGGCATGTTAGCAGCTTTACACTTTGCTATAACAGCTTTTAATTTTGAATTTCCGGCAGGTTCTGGTCCACCTTCTTTTACTGCTATTAATAATTCTCTTCCTAATTTAGTAAATATTTTTCCTCTTGCAGCATCTGCTTTTCCTTTTTTTGCTGCTATATTGTGCCATTTGCTATGTCCTGACATGCTTTTTCCCCCTCTTCTATCTTTATTTTAATATATAATATTAGACAATTTAAATTGCCTTGAATTTTGAGCCTTAAATATTTTATCACATATTTTTATGTTTGCCAATAGGGGCAAATAGATTTAATATTCTAAAGTGCAGATTTTTCACCTTAGAATTTATAATTCAAATATATTTGCTTTTACAATAAGTTTTTGTATTCTTGTTTTGTCCTCTAATGGGACCTCCCACAAGCTTCCTGCAATACTCCTTTTAATTTTATACTCTTTAGTAGGTTCTCCAATCAATTTGTTTAGTTGCTTTTGCAGTGATACTTTATTTGTATATATCACAATTTTGTTTTCACTATATAAAACATTTATATTTGTTTCTATTTCGGATTTAATTGCTTCTTTGTATATTTTTTTCATAATCTAGAATTCCGCACTTCCTGTTGTTCTTGGGAAAGGAATTACATCTCTAATGTTAGACATTCCTGTTAAGTACATAACCATTCTTTCAAATCCTAATCCAAATCCTGAGTGTACAACAGTTCCATATTTTCTTGTATCTAAATATGCTTTATATGTCTCTTCGTTCATTCCTTGTTCTTTAATTTTGTTTATTAGTACTTCATAATTTTCTTCTCTTTGGCTACCACCAATTATTTCTCCAACTCCTGGTACTAATAAATCTACTGCTGCAACTGTTTTTCCATCTGGGTTTTGTTTCATATAAAATGCTTTTACTCCTGCTGGATAATCTGTAACAAAAACTGGTTTTTTATAAATTTTCTCTGTTATAAATCTTTCATGTTCAGTTTGAAGTCCTGCTTCCCATTCCACTGGATATTTAAATTGGTCTTTATATGGAGTTAATAATTCTATTGCTTTTGTGTATGTTATTCTTTCAAATTCGTTATTAACAACATTCTCTAACCTATCTATTAATCCTGGTTCTATAAATTTATTGAAAAATTCCATTTCTTCTGGCGCATTTTCCATTACGAATTTTATAATATATTTTACCATTGCTTCTGCTACGTCCATGTTATCACTTAAATCTGCAAAAGCCATTTCTGGTTCTATCATCCAAAACTCTGCAGCATGTCTTGGGGTATTAGAATTTTCTGCTCTAAATGTTGGTCCAAATGTATAGATATTGCCAAATGCTGTTGCAAACATTTCTCCATTCAATTGTCCACTTACAGTTAAGTTAACTGATTTTCCGAAAAAGTCTTGAGTATAGTCTACTTCTCCTTGTTCAGTTTTAGGAACATTATCTAAATCTAAAGTTGTTACTCTAAACATTTCTCCTGCACCTTCACAGTCGCTACCTGTTATTAATGGTGTGTGAACATACACAAATCCTTGCTCTTGGAAAAATTTATGAATTGCGTAAGCAACTAATGATCTTACCCTAAATACTGCCATAAATGTATTTGTTCTAGGTCTTAAATGTGCTACTGTTCTTAGATATTCAAATGTGTGTCTTTTATTTTGGATTGGATAATCTAAATCTGATACTCCTAAAATTTCTATTTCTTTTGCATGAATTTCAAAAGGTTGTTTTCCATCAGGTGTTTCTAGTAAATCGCCTTTAACTAAAATGCTTGAGCTTATACTCAATTTTGCTACATCTTTAAAATTGCTTATTTTATCTTCTTCAAAAATTACTTGTATGCATTTAAAAAAACTACCATCATTTAATTCTATAAACCCTAATTTTTTTGAATCTCTTATTTGTCTAATCCAACCACAAACAGAAATTTCCTTTCCAACATAATCTTTTTGATTTCTAAAGATTTCTTTAATTTGAACTCTTTCCATAAAAATTCCTCCAATCTAATTTTTCTATTTGCAGGGTAAGAAAAAATCCCTGCAATATAAATTGCAGGGACGAATATAACTCCGCGGTACCACCCTAACTTAAGAATTAATAGATAATTCTTCACTCTATAAACTATGCTCCAATGTGTTTCGCTTTGTATTGTTTTCTAAAAAAGGCTTTCAGCCGGTGACCCTTTCTCTCTAATAGTAACCTTATACCGCTTTGCATTGTAATAACGCATTTATTAATTTTAGATTATTTTACATTATTTTTTCTACAATTGTCAAGTATTATTCAATTATTTGTGAATATTTTTGTTTAAAATGCTCCACTCTAATAGAAATTTGTATTTTATCTTATCTTGCAATTTGACATAATATTTGCAATTATGGTATAATTAATATGTCCAAAATTTTATATGGAAGGATGTATGAAAATGTCAAAAAGAATTAATTGGCAATTTTCAGAGGACGCAGACAGTATGTCTGCAGGAGTTCGGTTAACAACAACAGACCTTTTCTTTTTTTTGGAAAATGTCACAGAGGACATTTACTTTAAAACCTTCATTGTTTGTGAATTATACTTTAAAGGTTTTAAGTATCCCAATGAGATTCTTTCTTTTTTCGAAAGTGGTCTCGACGAGGACGATGATGTAGAAACTATCTACTATGGTCCCGAAGTCAAAAAAAAGATTGAGGAAGTTTGCGAAGCTAATCGAAAACTCCACTAAAAAAGAGGGTTTCACTTATTTGTGAAACCTTCTTTTAATAATGTTATTTTATTTTTAGTTTTATTTATTATTTTTTCATCTTGCATTTTTTTTAATTGTTTCATCATAGCTGTTCTATCTATTACTAAGTAATCAGCAAGCTCAGAAAGTGAAATTGGAATTTCTATTGTTTTAGTATTGTTTTCAATAGATAAGTTTTCTAAATATGATAGTAATTTTTCTTTTATACTCTTATTCGCTAATAATTCTGTTCTATAATTTATATCTGCAACTCTGTGTAATATTAAATCTGGTAAGTTCTTTAAAAGTGATATATGAAATGTACAGTCTTTATTACAGTTTTCTATAATATCATAAGGTAAAAATAATACTTCACAATCTTTTTTCGCTACTACAAAAAGCTCTCTATCCGTGTGTAGTTTATAAAATGCCTCTCCAAATATATCATTTTTTCTTAGATAGTATATAATCCTTCTATTCCCTTCTTTATCATATCTTGCAAGATAGGCTTCTCCTTTTAAAAGAATATGCATTTGATTTCTCTTTAGTAAATATGTAGTAATTATTTCATTTTTTTTAAACTTTTTAACTTCTGTTAAAGCACATTTTCTTTTTAACTCTTCTATAAAGTGTTCAACATCAAATGTTTTTTTCATAACTACTTACTCCTTACCTTTATTTTTACTAATATTATCACAAAAGTGTGGTCAAAGCAACACTTTGTAAAAAAATGGAATGAAGAATACTTGTCAAAGCACATGTAATCATATTGTAATAAAAATGTAATAAAGTTTTTAAGCATTAAACGCCAACACTTTACTTACTGTTTTTAATATTTTTTATAACTTTTTTGTTTTTTGTTGCCGTTGCAACAGATTTTTTTGTTTTTTATCTATAAAATGTATTCAATCTAAAAAATAAATACAAAAGTTAAAGGAGGACTTTATTATGCAAGTAATAAAAAGAGACGGAAGAGTCGTAAATTTTAATCAAGAAAGAATTGTAAAAGCTATAACTATGGCAATGGCACAAACTACTGGTGGTGTCGATATAGATTTAGCAAATAAAATAGCAAATGCTGTAGAAAGACAATTAGAAGATAAAAATCAAGCTAGTGTTTATGAAATTCAAGATTTAGTAGAAAAAAGGCTTATGGCTTCTAGCAGAAAAGAAGTTGCTCAAAGCTATATAACATATAGATACAACAGAGATGTTGCAAGAAAATCTAAAACAAAAGATATTTTTCTAGACATTATTGGTGCAAAAGCAAATGATATAACAAGAGAAAATGCAAATATGAATGCAGATACTCCTGCTGGTATGATGATGAAATTTGCTTCTGAAACTACAAAACCTTTTGTTGATGACTTTTTACTTTCGCCAGAAGTTAGAAAAGCTACTCAAGAAGGATATATACATATTCATGATAAAGACTACTACCCTACAAAAAGTTTAACATGTTTACAACATCCATTAGACAAAATATTAAAAAATGGATTTAGAGCTGGGCACGGAAGTTCTAGACCTGCTAAAAGAATTGAAACAGCAAGTATAATTGGTTGTATTTCTATGGAAACAATTCAAAACGAAATGCATGGTGGACAAGCAATCCCTGCATTTGACTACTACCTTGCTCCTTATGTTAAGTCAACATTTGTAGAAGAAATTAAAAAATTAGAAAATGCTTTTGGCAAGGACTTTTCTAATTTATATGAATACCAAGTAGAAGATTATATAAAGAAAGATTTAACTGGTTTAGAAGGTGAAAAAAGAATTATTCAAGTTGCTATTAACAACACAGTAGACAGAGTTCATCAATCAATGGAAGCATTTATTCATAATATGAATACAATTCATTCAAGAGGTGGAAATCAAGTTGTGTTTAGTTCTATAAATTATGGAACAGATACTTCTCCTGAAGGTAGATGTGTAATAAGAGAAATGTTAACATCTACATATGAAGGTGTTGGAAATGGTGAAACAGCTATCTTCCCTATTCAAATTTGGAAGAAAAAAAGAGGGGTAAATTATTTACCACAAGATAAAAACTATGATCTATATCAATATGCATGTAAAGTTACTGCAAGAAGATTTTTCCCTAACTTTATAAACCTAGATGCAACATTTAATCAACATGAAAAATGGAAAGAAGATGATCCAAACAGATATTACTATGAATGTGCAACTATGGGATGTAGAACAAGAGTATTTGCAGATAGACATGGTGAAAAAACTTCTGTAGGAAGAGGAAATTTATCATTTACTACTCTTAACTTGCCTAAACTTGCTATTGAATCTGCTTATGAAGCACAAGAAAAATTAGGATTAAAATTCGACTTAGGTATAAACAGTGAAAAGAATATGACAAGCACTTATAACAAAACTGTTAAGAAGATATTTATGAATAAATTAGAAGATTATGCAAGAATTGCAGCTACTCAATTATATGAAAGATATAAATTTCAATGTACTGCTGTTGCAAAACAATTTCCACTATTAATGTCTGGAATGTGGCAAGGTAGTGAAAACTTAAAACCTAATGACTCCGTAGAACCTGTACTAAAACATGGAACATTAAGTATTGGATTTATAGGTCTTGCAGAATGTTTAATTGCCTTAACTGGTAAACATCATGGAGAATCTGAAAAATCTCAAGAATTAGGTATAGAAATAATATCTAGACTTAGTGAATTATGTGACGAATTTTCTAATAAATATGACCTAAACTATTCTTTACTTGCAACACCAGCAGAAGGCCTATCTGGAAGATTTACAAGAATGGATAAAAAAGAATTTGGTATAATTCCTGGAATTACAGATAGAGATTACTATACAAATAGTAACCACGTTCCAGTATGGTATAAATGTACAGCTGAACATAAAGCAAAAATAGAAGCACCTTATCATGCCTTAACACCAGCCGGACATATATTCTATATAGAATTAGATGGAGATGCAACACATAATCCTAGCACAGTAGAAGCGGTTGTAAATTTAATGGACAAATACAATATGGGTTATGGCTCTATAAATCATACTCGTTCTAGATGTATGCAATGTGGATTTGAAAATGCTGATGCAAACTTATCTAAATGTCCTCAATGTGGTAGTGATGATATAGATACAATTCAAAGAATTACGGGATATTTAGTTGGTACAACATCTAGATGGAATTCAGCAAAACTTGCAGAATTAAAAGATAGAGTTACACATACAGGTTTTAGTAAATAGTTTGTGATATTTAATATTTAAGAGCAGGCCTATTTTATGTAAATTGACTAAATTGTAAAAAAGTGGTATAATTAATATGTATTAGGTAATACCCTATTATACAAAAAAATTTATAACGAAAGGAGAGAAACATAATGTCTTACAACAGACAGTTCGTTTCTCAGCAGCTTATATTAGAAGCTGCAAAAATTCCGGCCCCTCTTTGCTTTGGCAGAGAAGGAAAAAATGATGCAGAAAAGGATTTTGTCCTTTCCTTCTTCATAACTCGTTCAGATGACGAGCTCCGTGAAATATCGGATTTCGTCGCTGAGAATTATAAAGGAGACGAAGTCCTTGTATCGTTCTTCTTTAAGAAGAGTGATGGTTCTGCATACACCTTGTCTTCGGACGAGGCGAAGTCATTTGACTTCAGAAGTTATCCTTATCAGATTTCGAAATTATGCACGTCTTGGGACGAGCTTAGAGAAATCGCTCAAGAAATTATGGGAATAACGTTTTCCATGCCGGATTAACTTTCTCCACCCTGCTTTATAAAAAGTAGGGTGGTTTTCTTTGTCAATTTTTTTACTTGACAATTATGTTATAATATTTTTGATTTGTAAAAAAAATATTTTTTTAGAGGTGTATTATGGATAATAGAAAATTAGAATTAGTTACAGATTTTTATGAATTCACAATGTCAAATGGCTATTTTTCTAAAAACATGAATAATGTTAAGGCATATTTTGATGTGTTTTTTAGAGAAATTCCCGATGGCGGTGGTTATGTTATATTTGCTGGTCTAGAGCAAATAATTGAATATATTCAAAACTTACATTTTGACGAAGAAGATATTATTTATTTAAAAAGTACAAATAAATTCTCTAATGAATTTTTAAATTACTTAAAAAAATTCAAATTTAGTGGAGATATTTGGGCTGTTCCAGAAGGCACTGTTGTCTTCCCTGCTGAACCATTAATTACAGTAAGAGCTTCTTTAATAGAAGCTCAGCTTTTAGAAACAATGCTATTGCTTTTAATTAACCATCAGAGCTTAATTGCAACAAAAGCAAGTAGAATAGTTAGTGCAGCAAAAGGACGTCCTGTAATGGAATTTGGAGCTCGTAGAGCACATAGTATTGATGCTGCAGTTTATGGAGCAAGAGCAGCAATAATTGGTGGCTGTGTTGGGACTTCTTGCACTCTTACAGCTCAAAAATACAATGTACCTGCAAGTGGAACTATGGCACACAGTTTTATACAAAGTTTTGACTCTGAATATGAGGCATTTAAAGCTTATGCAGAAAACTATCCAGATGATTGCACTTTACTAATTGATACTTATGATTCATTAGGCTCTGGAATTAATAATGCAATAAAAGTATTTGACGAAGTTCTAACTCCTATGGGATGCAGGCCAAAAGCTGTAAGAATTGATAGCGGTGACTTATCTTACATATCTAAAAAGTTAAGAGTAATATTAGATAATGCTGGTTATAAAGATTGCAAAATATGTGGTACTAACTCTTTAGACGAATATGTTATTACATCTATATTAGATGAAGGCGCTAAACTAGATTCTTTTGGTGTTGGAGAAAATTTAATTACAGCTAAAAGTAATCCTGTTTTTGGTGGAGTATATAAATTAAGTGCTATAGAAAAAGAAGGAAGAATAATTCCTAAAATTAAAGTTTCAAATAACACTATAAAAATTACTAACCCTGGTTTTAAAAAGACATATAGATTTTATGATAAAAAAACCAACAAGGCCCTTGCAGACGTTATCGCTTTACATAACGAAATTATTCCAGAAGATAATTATACAATTTTTGATCAAACAGCAACTTGGAAAAAGAAAACTTTAACAAATTATAACATTAGACCTTTACAAGAAAAAATTTTTGAGAATGGTAATTTAGTATACGCTTCTCCATCTTTAAAAGAAATTGCAGAAAATGCAAAAAATGAACTAAATACTTTATGGAATGAAGTAAAACGTATGAAAAACCCTCATAAATACTATGTAGATTTGTCTCAAGAATTATGGAATCTAAAAGATAGTATGTTACACAATTTATAAAGTTAAAAGCACTAGAATAGCCTAGTGCTTTATTCTTCTTATCTACAATTCATTTGATTATTCATATAAAATTTTCGTTCTGCTAGTTTGTCTTGTACTCCTCTTAATGCTTCTCCAAATCTTTGGAAATGCACTACTTCTCTTTCTCTTAAAAAGCGAAGCGGATCTAATACATCTTGGTCATCTTTGCATAAATCAATTAGCTTTTCATAAGTTGCCCTTGCTTTTTGCTCTGCAGCTAAATCCTCTTGTAAATCTGCAATCGGGTCGCCTTTTACCGCTAATACAGAAGCAGTAAATGGAAATCCAGCAGCAGCTTGAGGATATACTCCAACCCCATGGTCAGTATAATATGCTCCAAGTCCTGCTTTTTCTAATTCTTCTGCTGAACATCCATCTGTTAGTTGGTGTACAATTGTTCCTACCATTTCAAGGTGAGCAAGTTCTTCAGTTCCGTATATCGTTTAATATAGCTTTAGATTTTTGATCTGGCATTCCAAACCTTTGAGATAAATATCTAAGTGAAGCTGCAAGTTCTCCATCTGGTCCTCCATATTGAGATATTATAAATTTTGCTAAACGAGGATTTGGACATTTTATATTAATTGGATATTCTAAAACTTTATTATAGGTCCACATTAATAATTCCCCCTTTCCCAAGGCCATGGTTGTTCTAACCATCTCCATTTATTACATGGGTAAAAAATAGTAAGTGGCCCATACATTTTTTGATATTTGTCTTTTAAATCTTTTGTTTGCTTACAATATTCTCTATGCATACAAATAGCTCTTTGGTCATCTGGGTGTGTATCCAAATATAGTCCAAGTTCTATTATTGCAAAATCTAAACTTTTAATTTGGTCAATCATTTCTTGTCTTCGCATATCTCTTCCGTTGCATTCTTTTCTTGTTTCTTCTTTTTCGCATTCTTTACAGTCTATCATTTGTTACACCCCTTTCCTATTGTATTTGCATTTCTAATAAACTCAATTTCTTCCATTGATTGTCCTGGCATATATGGACTTACTAGTTCTGGAAATATTGTTCCCATTTTTAAACCTACTGAAGGCAAAAAAGTTCTATCCATTGTTTGCCATGGTACATAACTTTGAGCAAACATTGGATTTGTAGGAAATGCATTATCTTCTTCATCAAATCCACATTCGCAGTTATCTTCTTGTAAAGCCATAGTATTTTGAACATAGTCACAAGTATCATCTATTAAATCTTTCTGATTATTGTTCACATTATTACAGCCACAAGCTCTGCACTGTGCATAATTTCTATACATCATCTATTCCTCCTTTTATAGTGTATATATAATATTTTATGATTATTTATTACAAAATGTGAAAAAAGCACTTAGAAATTTTTCTTCTAAGTGCTTAGGAATATATTATTAATTTTTATGTTTTTTTATTAGCATTGCTGTTATAATAATTGCTGCAACAGCTAGAACAGCCAATAGAATTAGTGCTGGTAATTTATTTTCTGTTTGTGCTTTTACAACATTTGAATTTATAAATACATTTATTTTATATTCATTTGTTGTTTCTCCATCTTCTGCTGTTACTATAATTTTAACTAAATTATCTCCTTGTTTCAAATCTTCGTTTCCTTCTATTACAAATGTAGCTTTTTCATTTTCGGTTTCTACTGATATATCTAGTTTTGATAGTTCTTCGCTTATATCTAAATTATAATTATAGATATTGCTTTGAAAAGATGGATATATATTAAATCCTTGAACTATTAATGATTTTAATCTAGTATTCATGGCTTCTTCGTTCAAAGTTTTTGTAACATTGATTGTATACGTTTTTGTATTACCTGCTTCTGCTTCTACAACAACTGTTATAGTATTTTCGCCTTCTTCTAGTCCTTTGTTTCCTTTAACAGTTACTGTTGCTTCAGAATCTTCCGGTTCTGCTGTTACTTTAATATTCTCTACATCTAATCCTACAATTGCTGTATATGATGTAATACTAGCTTTAAATTCTGGTGCCAAATCTGTTCCTTCTAAAGCCAAGCTCCTTAAGTTAGCATTTTCTGATTTTGTTTTATTATTTGTAGTTTGTGATTCATAGCTTGGGCTGTTATTTCTTTCTGGAGTTGTTGTGCTAGAGTTATTATTTGTAGTTGGTTCTTCTTGTTTTGGCTCTTCTTCTTTTTCTGGTTCCTTTTCAGGTTCTTGTTCAGGTTCTTGCTCTGTATTGTCTCCGGCAGTATTTTCTGTTGGCGGTGATACAATTTCTCCTGTGGTTGTATTATCATCTGTATCTATATCTGTTGCAAACACTCCAGCATTTGTAATTAAACTAATTAATAATAAAATTAAAATAATTCTTTTTTTCAACATTTCTTTCTCCATCTTTATACTTTATATTTGTACTATTCCACCCATTACAGTATTTATATCAGCTTCTGTATCAGATAAGTCTGTAACCACTTTTGCTCCGCCTGCAATTACTACTTTATCTCCTTTTTGTAAAAAGCCTTCTTTTTTTAATGTGTCTATGCCTAAATAAACTAATTTGTCTATACTATCTTGATGAGGGAAAAGTTTAGGTGTAATATTCCATGCTGCACCTAGTTGTCTATATGTTGCTTCATTTTCTGTTATTGCAAATATTGGGCATTCTGGTCCAAAACTTGATAACATTCTTGAAGTATCTCCCGTATTTGTATATGCTATAATTGCTTTTGCTTCAATATTTGCTGCTAATGTACATACAGAAAAGTTCATATTAAATTTATAATCTAAGTCTTCTAAATTATAATCTCTATTTTTAAATCTTTTCCAGTATTTTAAAGAATTTTCTATTGTTAAAGCAACTTTATTCATTGTTTTAACGCACTCTACAGGATAAGCCCCTGTTGCAGTTTCTCCAGATAGCATTATTGCACTACTTCCATCATATATTGCATTTGCTATATCACTAACCTCTGCCCTTGTTGGTTTTGAATTTGTTATCATAGATTCTAGCATTTGAGTTGCTGTTATAACTGGTTTTCCTTGTTTATATGTTTTTTTGATAAATTGTTTTTGGTATATAGGAACTTGTTCCATAGGTATTTCTACGCCTAAATCTCCTCTTGCTACCATTATTCCGTCTGACACGTCTAGTATTTTATCAAAATTATTTATTCCTTCTCTATTTTCTATTTTAGATATAACTTTTATATGTTCTCCATTGTTTTGCCTTAAAACTTCTTTAATTGCAAGAACATCTTCAGGTTTTCTTACAAAAGAAGCGGCTATATAATCAAATCCTGCTGTTATTCCATATTTTATATCTGCTATATCTTTTTCTGTTATACTTGGTAAATTTAAGATTAAATCTGGTACATTAATACTTTTTCTGTTAGTTAAGTATCCACCTTGTATAACTTCACAAACTATATCTTTATCTGCTATTTCTTTTACTTTTAGTTCTATTGTTCCATCGTTTATTAAAATCGTTTTTCCTACTGATACATCTTTGTATAGCTCTTTATATGTTATAGATACTTTTGTTTCATCTCCCAATTCATCTGCATTTAGTAATGTAAAAGTAGCTCCATTTTCTAATAAAACTTTTTTGTCATCTTTGAATTTTCCTATTCTTATTTCTGGGCCCTGTGTATCTAGTAAAAGTGGAATTGGTAATCCTAGTTCTCCTCTAATCCATTTGAATACATTAATTCTTTCTTCTTGGTCTTGATAATTTCCATGTGAAAAGTTTATTCTTCCCACATTCATCCCTGCATTCATAAGAGCTTTTAAAACTTCTGGATCATCTGTAGCTGGTCCTAAGGTACACACTATTTTAGTTTTTCTCATCATATTCCCATTCCTCATTCTTTAAAATTCTTTGTGGATTCAAATTAGATATCTTTTCAAATCTTGAATCCCCTATCAATTTTTTTATTTTTTTAATAGCTTCTGGCACAAGCAGATATATCTGATTTGGCTTATGGCAGTCGCTTCCTAAAAAGTCTACTAAATTATTCTTTAGTAATTTCTTTACTGTTTTTTTAGCTTTATCTCCATATAAACCTAATATACTAGCATAATTACATTGTATTAATGCACCTTTGTTAATATACTCTTCTACTAGTTCCGGATTTTCTTGAACACATTTATATCTTTCTGGATGAGCAATTATTGGTTTAATAGAAATACTTTCTAAAAAATACAACACATAATCTAAGTTCTTTACTGTTGAGCTAAGTGGCAATTCTATTAACATATATCTGCTATTAGCCAATGTTAATAGTTTTTTCTTTTTTATAAGTTCTTCCATTTGGCTTGATATATATATTTCCATTCCTGAATGTAATTTTACATCAATTTCTTTTTTATCTAAAACTTCTTGTAATTTTTCTTTCCAAAAGACTAATTCTTTTGAATTAGTCTCATAACTGTTTAGCAAAAAATGTGATGTTAATATTATATCTGTAAATCCTATTTTTCTTGCTTCTTCTATCATTTCAAAAGTTTCACTTACACTTGATGAACCATCATCTACGTTTGGAATTATATGTGAATGTACATCTATCATAACTTTCTCCTATTATTTATCCTTTAAAAATTCGTCTAATTGATTTAATATATCTTCCTTTTTAGCTTTTGTTATTCTAGAAGAATCATTTGTATAAAATTCTTTTTCTGGCTCTTTTTTTCTTGGAGTATTTGATATTGCTGTTGAGCCATAATAATAGCTAGACTCATATTTTGCAGCATTTACTGGTACTTTATTAATAACTACACCTGCTATTTTTCCTCCAACATTTTCTATATCTTTTTTTACCTTTTCTAAGCTATCTTTTTTTGTTGATTTATGTGATGTTACAATTATAGTGCTATCTACTATTCTAGAAAGTATTAATGCATCTGTAACAATTAGTCCTGGTGTTCCATCTAGTATTACAATATCAAAAATGTCTTTTAGTTTATCTATCATAGCTAAAGTTTTTTCTGATGCTAATAATTCAGATGGATTTGGTGGAATGTTACCACAAGTTATTAAAAATAAATTATCTATTGTTGTTGGTTTTACATAATGAACAATTCCTTCTTTATTTGTTTTTCCAACTTCATCTATTCCAGATAAATAATTTGATAATCCTGGAATGTTTTCTACTTGGAACATTGTATGTAATCTTCCTTTTCTCATATCTGCATCAACTAATGCAACTCTTTTTCCTGCTTGGGCAAATGTTATTGCTAAGTTAGATGAAACCCAGCTTTTACCTTCACCTGGCATTGTAGATGTTACTAATAATGTTTTTAAATCCTTTTGTGAATTCATAAATTGTATATTTGTTCTTAATGTTCTAAAAACCTCTGCAACAGGAGATTTTGGACTTCTTTGAACTATTAATTCTTTTTTCATTATCTTCTACCTCCTTTTCTGCTGTTTTCTATATTATAGTCTGGTATAGAGGTTAAAACCATTAATCCGGTGGCCTTTTCTACATCTTCTTCTGTTTTTATTGTTGTGTCTAACATATTTGAAATTAGGCAAACAATAACAGAAATAACTAGCCCTATAAAAGCAAATATAACAAGGTCTTTTGCATGATTTATATTGCATGGAACATTGCTTGCTTCTGCTCTATCCAAAACATATATATTGCTTATATTATAAATTTCTACTACTTTTTCACTAAATACTTTTGCAATTTCATTTGCTATTAAAGCAGCTTTTTCTGGGTCCGCATTTTTTACTGTTATTTCTATAAGTTCTGTGTCTGATACAGCTTTTACAGAAACATTTTTCTTTATTGAGTCCATATCTTTTTCAGACATACCTAAGTTACTAATAACTTTGCTTAATACTGATTTTCTTTTCATTATTTCGCTATATGTTGAAACTAATTTAGAATTTAAAGTTAAATCTGTTTGAGTAATTGAACTATCTCCTGTTTTATCTACTGTTTTAGAGCTTTGAGCTAGTATTAATGTAGTAGATGCTTTATAAACAGGTGTTAAATAAAAATATGAATATAAAACTCCAACTATTACTGCAATAATTGTAATAAGTAGGATTTCTAATTTTCTGTTCCAAAAAATTAGAAACAATTCTTTTAGATCTAATTCTTCCATTTTTTCTCCCCTTCTTTTGTAAATTATTTTGGCATATTCTTCAAATATTATATATGTTTTAATATCATATTTGCAATAGTTTTTGTAAAAATATTTTGGTTTTAATCATATACTTCCACAGCTTTTCTTCAAATTTAAATCCTCCTTCTAATATAATTAACTAAAGCTTTATTGCTTTGTACAATTATACTAAAAGGAGAATTGAATTATCAATTATTGCATATATATTTATTTTTTATCATATTTATATTAAATTTACAAGAAAATTCGTTCGCCTATTTTCGACAAGAATAGAGTTGTGCTTTTTAACACAACTCTATAAATTCTATTTTTTATTAATCTCTTGCAAATAAATCTCTTGTATATACTTTTTCTTTTACATCTTCTAAATCAGTATTCATTCTATTTGCAACTATAACATCAGAAAGTTTTTTAAACTCTTCTATATCCCTTATAACTTTGCTATTAAAGAATTCATCATCTTTTAATGTTGGCTCATATACCACAACTTCTATACCCTTAGCCTTTATTCTTTTCATTATACCCTGTATTGCACTTGACCTAAAATTGTCAGAGCCACTTTTCATTGTTAATCTATAAATTCCTACAATGCTTGGTTTTTTAGCTATAATAACATCTGCAATGTGGTCTTTTCTTGTAGTATTGCTTTGAACAATAGCACTAATTAAATTTTCTGGAACATCTTTGTAATTTGCTTTTAATTGCTTTGTATCTTTTGGTAAACAATACCCTCCATATCCAAATGATGGATTATTGTAGTGTGTACCAATTCTTGGATCTAAGCACACTCCATCTATAATGTCTTTTGTATTAAGTCCTTTAAGTTCTGCATATGTGTCTAATTCATTAAAATATGCAACTCTTAAAGCTAAATATGTATTCGCAAACAATTTAACAGCTTCTGCTTCTGTTGAATTCATAAACTTAATTTCTACATTATCTTTTAAGCATGATCCTTTTAAAAGATTTGCAAATTCTTCTGCTCTTTTTGATTTTTCTCCTACAACAATTCTTGATGGATATAGATTATCATATAAAGCATGTCCTTCTCTTAAAAATTCTGGACTAAATATTATATTATCTATTCCATATTTTTCTTTCATTGCATCTATGAATCCAACTGGTATTGTAGACTTAACAACCATTGTTGTATCTATATTCATTTCTTTTACTTTTTGAATTATATCTTCTACACTAGAAGTATCAAAATAATTCTTTTCGTCATCATAGTTTGTTGGAGTACTAATTATAACAAACTTTGCTCCTTCAAAAGCTTCTTTATAATCTAAAGTTGCTTTTAAATTTAATTTTTTTGTTTTAAAATACTCCTCAATTTCTTTATCTTCAATTGGTGAAATACGATTATTTATCATTTCTACCTTTTCAGGAATAACATCTAGTGCTACTACCTCATTTTTTTGACTTAATAATGTAGCAAGTGATAAACCTACATAGCCCGTTCCTGCAATTGCAATTTTCATATTATTTTCCCCCTAAATATATAAATCTTTATTTATTTTATACCATTCAACAAAATTTTCAATACCTTCTTTAAAAGAAGTTTTTGGATTATATCCTATTAATTCTTTTGCCTTTGAAATATCTGCAAAAGTTCTATCTACATCTCCTAGTTGCATTGGAAGTTGTTTGATTTTTGGTTCTACTCCAATAACTTGTCCAATAGTATTTATCATTTCTTTTAGAGAAACCGGAGAAGAATTTCCTAAATTTAATATTTCATATACGTCATTGTTGTTTTCTACATAGTTGCAAGACCTAATAATGCCATCTACAATATCATCAATATATGTATAATCTCTTGAAGTTGTTCCATCTCCAAACATTGGTATTTCTTTATCTTCAAGCATTAATCTTGTAAACTTATTAATTGCTAAATCTGGTCTTTGTTTTGGTCCATATACTGTAAAAAATCTAAGCATTATAACATTCATATCAAATAATTTATGATAAACATGTGTCATAACCTCATTAGCCTTTTTGGTTGCTGCATAAGGACTAATTGCAAAATCAACTATCATGTTTTCCTTAAAAGGAACTTCTTTGCAATTTCCATAAACACTACTTGAAGATGCCATAACAAGATTTTTAACATTATGTGCTTTCATTTCTTCCAATATATTTTGAGTTCCCATGCAATTAACTTCTTGATAAAGTACAGGGTTTTCTATAGAAGGTCTAACTCCTGCCATAGCAGCTAAATGCATTACTATATCAATATTGTTCTCTTCAAAAATTTTTTTAACTGCTTCCCTATCTCTAATGTCATTTCTATATAGTTTAAAATTGAAATTTTTAATCAATTCTTTTACATTATTTTCTTTTATTGTAGGATTATAGAAATCACAAAAATTATCAATTGCAACTACTCTATTTCCTTCTTTAATTAATCTTTCACTTAAACTAGAGCCAATAAAGCCTGCCCCACCGGTAATTAGATATGTTTTCATATTAGTTTGTCTCCTTTTTTCTAAACACATTCCTTTTTATTATATTTAGTAAATCTTTTACATCCTTTTTATAAACAATTAAATTTATTGGAAGTACAACTATTAGTGTTAAAATTAAAACCATACATGCATACTTTATCCATATAAGATAATTGGTAAATTCGTATGTTGGTAATAACTTTGATAGTAGTGCAACTACTATTAGCTGTATTGCTATTATTCCAAATCTAATAGTAGATTCGCTTTGTTTTCTTTCTAATATATATTTATTTGTATGATATACAAATTCTACTGTTCTAATTAGCATTGCAACTAATGTTCCTATCGCTACGCCAACTATTCCATATTTCCACACTAGTATTAAAGATATAAAAATATTAGAAATCGCTTCCACCCATGCTCCTTTTTGTGTTTCTTTAAAATGTCCTGCTGCTAGTGTAATTGAACTATATGGCAGTCTTATAGCCCATATAAATTCCCCTAAAACTAATAAAGTTGCAAATACTGGTCTAATATAATTAGCGTCTGTTATACCTAGTGTATATACAGTTATAAAAGGAACTATTAATATAATTGTACAAGTATACGCAATAGTAGTAATAGTATAATAAAACAATTCATATGTTTTAAAACTTCTATTTAATTGTTCTTGTTCTCCTTTAGCTATCATATCTCCAAAAGATGCATCTATGCCGCCTGTAAAAGCTTGTATTATTGATTTTATGCCTTTAACAACTAAATAATATACAGAATATACAGAAACTTCTGTTATCTGTGTAAAGAAGGTTAATATTGTTATATCAGTATTATTATGTATTACTGCTGCAATATGTTGGGCTAGCCCATCCCATTTTTGTTTTAATTGATAATTCTTGTCCGCATCTTTTAAATTAATATTGTATTTTTTCTTTACATATATATTTTGTACTATTGGTCTTAGCACAAATATTATACTGCTTGCTAACTTAACAACTTGTATACTTGCATTGCATTTTACTAAAACTATGATTGCTAATGTATTTAATATGTACCCAACCATTTGAATAATAGATGTAATATATGTTTTCTGCTCTGCTTGTAGATATAGTTTATATGTCATTCCAAAATAATACTCTGCTAATGTACTTATTGATATTATTAACACTAATGATAAAGTATACATATATGCAAATTGACTACTTACAATTGCAGGATAAGCAATTGATAAGGCAATTAAGTATACAACAAATATTAGTGCAATTATTCTAAAAAACTTTTCAGAAGCTTTTAATATATTTTCTATTTGTTTTTTATTTTTGTTAGCTATAGGCTTGTATAAAGCAGCTTTAATAACAGGGCCTATTCCGTGATTCTAATAATGAAATGTATGCCAAGAATTGTGTTATTGATGAAACAAGTCCATTTACATTTGAACCAAAATTAGTAATAATTAATTTGGGTACTATAAAGCCACATATTAAAACAATAACTTGCAATAATAAAGATGTAATTATATTTAATATTGCTTTTTTACTTCTCATATCTTAATTACCTTGTCAACCTTTTTCTTTAATCTTATACATAATAGTATTATTCTATTTGCCATACTCTCTCCAAATATTTTCTCGAGCTTTTTACTTTTCCTATATCTTTTTATTGCTTCTTGTGGCAATAGGAACTCCATACCTGACTCAATCTTCACGCAACATGGATGACAAATTCCACAAGGTTTCCCATTTATTGGGCTATGGCAAAACCATATATGTTTCATTATTTCCTCATATTTTTCCTCTTTGATTATATTAAGCATTTGTTTTTCAGTTTTTTCTATAATAGGATATCTAAAGTTTCCTAATACTAGTCTACCTTCATTAGATGATTTTTCTTTATCCATGTATCCTATCCCATCTTCTATCACTAATTTACCAAACTCATTTATTGCTTGTATAATATGGCTTGTATCAGGAGTTCCTGCCTCCGTGCCAATTTCAATACCTTTATACTCAACTGCTAATCTTGCTAACCAATCATGTTGGGAACCTAATCTAGTTCTTGCATTTATTATTTTATATGCATCTGTAATTTCCTTATTCTCTGGAATATCTTCTTTCTTTATAATTTTTATTGCATTAATTTTTGCTTTTGTCTCATCCCTTTTATTTAAATCTTGTATTATTTTGTCCATTGCTTTTAATTCATTGTCTGTACTTTTTCTTTCACTATCTAATACATATATTGGTTGAATAACCACATTTTTTCTAGATAATTCAATCATTCTAAATGTTGAATCCCATCCACCTGTCCATAATATTTTTATTTCTTCCATATATTTATTCCTTTCAATCTCTTATATTTTTGTTGGCAATTCTAACATATTTCCTAACTTTTTATCCCATTCTTCAGGTTCAAATCCTTCAAAACCTGAACTTGGATAAAAAGTTAATTCTCCAAAATATACTTTTCTGTTTATTTCATATAAATCTACTCTTACAAATGGAATGTCTTTTGATAGTTTTTCTGCAATTGTTATCATCTCATCTAAATTTTTAGGTTTTTTTATCTGTTCATTGTTATTTTTATGGTTTTCTCTAGTAAATGGTTGCAAATTCCAATTGATATCATAAAAATTTGTATTTTTAAAACTTCCATTTCTGTTTGAACATACTAAAATTGTTTGTGCAATCCCGTTAAAGCAAAAAAATTTATAGTCTTTAAGTTTCATTCCAGCATCATCAACCATATATTGTTCAGCAATAATTTTTGGTTTTACATTTTTATATGGCCATTCTCTTTCAGCATAAAAATAATTTTTTTTCAGACTTTTAGTGATTTTTCTTTTAGCCTCGTTTATATTTAATTTTGATTTATCCTTACAGATTACTAATCCTCCTGAATCATGAGTACATTTCAAAACGAACTGATTAGGTAGTTTACTAAAATCAATATCTTCAAAATTTTTCCACACTCCTAATGTGGGAATAATATATTTTTTTCCAATAATATTGGAAACATATTCTTTAGCCTCATATTTATCTACCATTTTAGTATATTCTGGATTCCTATCATATAACTTAAGCCATTGGAGTTTTTCATTAAATGTTGTAGGATTTTTTAAATTTATTTTTTTATTAAATACTAATTTATATCTTGTTTTAATATACATTTTATCAGTTAATATTATTAATGAATGTTTGTTTATTTTTATTAACATTTCATATGTATTTTTTATAATTCTATTCATTCTTTCTCACCTATTGAGTATATATATTCTTTCCATTTTTCATTTATAATTTTAGGTTTTAATTTTTTCATTGATTTTGCTGCATTTAGTGATATTTTTTTCTCTAATGATTCATCTTCTATTATCCTGATAATAGATTCTTCTAAATTCTTATTATCATTTACTTTAACTAGTAAACCATTATTACCGTTTTTTATTAAAAATTTTGGTCCTCCTATAGGGCAATCAGTAGAAATTACTGGTAGTCCTATTCCCATAGCTTCCATAAGAGCATTAGGCATTCCTTCATAATTTGATGTAAGTACAAACATTTTCTTTTTGTAAATTTCTTCTTTTATATTGTTGGCTATACCTTTTAAAATTACATTTTCTCTAAGTCCTTTTTTCTCAATATATCTCGTTAGAGAATCTTTTAATGGCCCTTCTCCATATATAAATAACTTGTATTCGCTATATTTTTTGCTAATTTCTTTAAATGCATTTATAAGTAATATTTGATTCTTTTGCTCTGTTAATCTTCCAACTGTAACTATTATTTTTTCCCTTTCGCCACTATATGAATTACAGAGAAACTTTTCATTTATTGGATTTGGAATAACAACTGATTTGTTTTGTATTTTCTTTTTGAAATATTTTTTTGCTTCCTCAGTTTGAAATACAAATCCATCTGCTTTTTTATATAAGGCTTTCATTAATGTTCTGTTTATAAAATCTCTATATTCGATATTAGGATCATTTCTATCCGATACAATTATTTTCTTTCTATTTAATTTTGCTGCAATTATAGAATAATATGATGAACGTGGTAAAAAAGAAATTATTATATCCGGATTTATTTCTTTTATTTTATCACAGTATTCTTTTACATTATTTAAAGTATATATAAATTTTTCTAATATATTTTTCCTTTTTTCTGAAATATTTAGTGAATATATTTTTACATTGTTATCTATTTCATATTGGCATTTTCTATTAAGTAAAGTTAATATTTCAACTTTCTGTTCATTAATTAAATAATTAGAAAGGTTCGCTATTACTCTTTCTGCTCCACCTTTTGTCATTGTATCTATGCAAAATAATATTTTCATTAGTCTTCTCCGTTTTTTATAATATTAATTTTATAATATAATTTAGAATTAATAAAGAAAAGAAATACTTTCGCCTTATTTCTAATAGTATAACTTTTATTTATTAAAAATTTTTTATCTATATATTTTTTCTTTTCTTTTTCATACATTTTTCCCATAACAAAAGCTTCCAAATACTTTGTTACAATTGTATTTTTTAATTGTTTTCTTAATTTTCTATCGTTAATTTTTGAATATATATTATCCAATTCTTTACAAGTATTAATTATGTCCATAGCATTTTTTGTTTTATCTTTTTGAGTCGTAATTGAATTCTTATTATACTTGTAATTGTAATATACATTATCAACCTGCATAATGCGATTAGCTTTAATTATTATTTGTGGAGTCCACAGCTCATCTTCATGTAAAATATTTTTTTTAAATTTAAATTTATTATCTTGCAAATATTTTCTATTATATAATGCATTCCAAGCAACAATTGTCATTTCATCTTTTGAATCAAAAACTCTTTTTAAGTATTCTATTCCATTATATGTTTTTCTCATATATTGTTCTTTATATTTAAATGCATACTTTTTATTTTTTTCATCAAAATAATTGAACTTCAATATCTCCAATTGTTCTTTTTCTGCAATTTCATATAACTCTTTACATGTATTTTTTTCTATGCAATCATCTGCATCAACAAATAGAATATATTTTCCTTTTGCCATTTTTAGCCCATAATTCCTTGCATCTGATAGTCCTCCGTTTTCTTTATTATAAATTCTAATCTTAGAATCTTTTTTCATATACTCTTTTATTATTTTATTAGAATTATCTTTTGACCCATCATTAATTGTTAATATTTCTATTTCTTTCAATGTTTGATTAATTAATGATTCGAGGCATCTACTTAAATATTTTTTGGCATTATAAATTGGAACAATAATACTTATTTTTATCATATATACTCCTAACTTCTAAAATTAAGTGAAAAATTTTCAAATTTTAAATTTTGAAAAATATCAGATGAATTAATTAAATATATATTTAAGGCACATAATAATATTATTATTATTATACTTATAGTATTTTTTTGGTAGTGCTTTTCTATTTTTCTTGTTAAAGATACCAAAATAAAGCTTTCAAATAATAATAGATAATATGAAAATCTTCTAATGAATCCCAAGCCTGAAGTTATATAAAATATAGAAAAATATAATAGCTGACCCTTATACAAAAATTCATCTTTTTTTGAACTTGTCTTTATAAAAAACTGAAACTCATAAATTATAAACATTAATAATACTAAAATACCTGAATTTACAAAATTGTTTTCTCCTACATTTAAGATATATGTGTCATACCCTAAATGCAATTTTTGATTTACTAATTTTATCACCACATAAACTATATTAGTTTTGCTAATTAATAAACAAAGTATTGGAATTAACATCTTTATCTTATTATTAATTTTTATTCTATCTGAAAATATAATTAATATTGGCAAACACATCCATGCAGAATTATGAAAAAATCCGGCTATTATTGTTAATAATATACCTCTCTTATACTTTTTTTCTTTAATCATAATAAAAGCTAAAAACACTATGCTTGCCGCCAGAGCTTGTCTCATCGTAGTTAAGAATGCTGAGAAGCAAAAAATTAAATAAGATAGCATAAATATAACAAATTCAATTTTATTTATATCTAATTTTTTTATACATATATACATTGTTCCAAAAGTCATAATAGAATAAACTAAAAATAGCATTTTATAATTAAATCCACATTTTGCCACCACTTGAGAAATTAGTATATAAGAATATTCTGCATTCCTGGTTCCATTCATATTTCCGATCTTCACATTATTAAATATTTCAATGTAATTTTTATCGTCCAATCCTAATTCATTTCTTGTTCCGACAATTAATAATGTGAAAATAAAAATAATTGGTATTCCATATTTTTTAAATTTATCATTTTTTAATATTATACTTAATAACAGGATCAAGATGATTTCTATATATATTACCAATTAAGGCTCCCCCTTGCTTAGCATAAGTTTAAAGATTTCTTTCATTTTTTTATTTTTACAAACCACACTCTTATGTCTTAACACATATTGTATACACATCAATTGTGCAATCACTTTAGGATATGCCATCCTAAAAAACACTGATTTGTCAATAAAAAACTTATCATTATATCCGTTAAACCAAGTAGATTGGCTTTCATTAATAGTTCCTATACTTTTTGGCGACGAATATACTTTTATACCTTTTCTAATACATTCTAGAATAAATAAGCTGTCTTCTCCACAAGAATACTTAGCTCCTCCTCCAAACAATAACGAAAAGTATATATTTTTCTCTCTAATTTTATTTAATTTAAAGGCCATTCTAACTGCACCATATCTTAAGCAATTATAGCATCGAACTCTTTTGTATTTTTTTATCTTGAATCTAGGTCTTGCTAAATCAGATGTTTCTAGGTTAAAAACTATCATATCAGCTTTAGGATTTCTTTTAAATTCTTCTATTATAATATTTTTATAATTATCTATGTATTTTATATCATCATCCGCTAACAAAACAATGTCAGCATCACTCCTCATCAATGCATTGTTTCTATTTAATCCAACTCCTCTTTCTTTAAAATTATATAATCTTATTTTATTATTTTTAATATTTTTCTCCTCATATGATACATAGTCCGTTTGATTAGCAATAATTGCATCAGAATTTAATTTCATTTTTTCAACTAATGAAAAAGGATTTTTTTGGTCAACTGTGGCTATTAATACTTCCAAATTCATATTATCTCCCTACTTTTCTATATAAAAACTTTTTTATTACTCCAAAAAATATATTTCTTAATGTATTAAATATTGACGCTTCAATATTCATTTTTTCCCCATATCTATATAAAATATAATGATACTTTATCAACTGTAGTTTTTTATTTCTAGAAATTGATCCTTGCCTTATTCTATACTTTGCTAAATTTTCATTTAATAAATAGCACTTTGACTTTTTTATAACTTTTAGCCACATTGCATAATCATTATTTTTTGGTAAGTTTTCGATTTGAACTCTTCCTACTTTTTCTGCATTATATATTACTGTTAGGCAACCTGGCCAACAATAATTATACATACCTGCTTTAGTTATTTTTTTTGGCCCTGTTACTTGTATATTTAAAGACATTGATTTTTCATCTATTTCTTCATAATTTGTATATGAAAAATTATAGTTGTTTTTTTTCATAAAACCAATTTGTTTCTCTAGTTTGTCTTTACTCCATAAATCGTCACTATCTAAAAAAGCTATATATTTTCCTTTTGCTTCTTTTATAGCAACGTTTCTTGCTATTGCTGCTCCTTGATTTTTTTCAAATTTTATATACTTTATTCTTTTATTATTTTTTATATATTTTCCTACAATAGTTTGCGTATCATCTTTCGAACAGTCATCAACTATTATCATTTCCCAATTTTTATATGTTTGCTCTATAACTGATTCAATTGTTTCAGCTATAAATTTTCCGCAATTATATGTTGGAGTTACAATTGAAACTAAATCTTCTTCCATTTTTATTTTCCTATCATCTCATTTTTTCTTTATATTCTTCCTTACTTATTTTTCCTGTTCTTAATAAATAATCGCATAAATCTTCTGCTGTTTCCATTCCTTCTGTTTCTATATCTTCTTTTTTGAATACTTTTTCTACTGTTTTTAATATTATTTTTAAATCTCCATAAAACGTTACTCTATCTATATATTTTAAATCATAATTTATTTTTTCTTCCCATGATATATTATTTCTTCCGCTTATTTGTGCTAGTCCAGTAAGTCCTTGTCTTACTGAATGTCTCCTTCTTTGTTCTTTAGTCATAAATAACATATCTTTTATAAGTTGTGGTCTTGGCCCTACTATTGCCATATCTCCTTTTAATATATTTATTAACTCTGGAAGTTCATCTAGGCTTGTACTTCTTAAAGCTTTTCCAAATTTAGTTAGTCTTTGTTCATCTGGCAATAAGTTTCCATTTTCGTCTTTTTTATCTGTCATTGTTCTAAATTTATATAATGTAAATATTTTTTCATTTTTTCCTGGTCTTTGTTGTTTAAATATTACTGGCTTTCCTAATTTGATTCTAACTAATATTGCCACAATCAAAAGTAATGGTGACAATATTATTATGGCTATTAGGCTTAGTATAAAGTCTAATGGTCTTTTTATGTGTTTTGCGTACATTGCATTCTCCCCTTTTGGTCGCCAAGGATGTCGACCCCTACAGTTATTCAAAGCATTCCTTTATTGCCTCTATAACTTTTGACTGTTCTTCTGCTGTCATTTTTGTATCACTTGGTAAACATACTCCTCTTTCAAATATATCTTCCGATACTGGTTTATCTTCTACAAATTTTATAAAGTCATAATTTGCAAATACTGGTTGCATATGCATTGGTTTCCAAATTGGTCTTGTTTCTATGTTTTCTTGGTCTAGTTTTTCTATTATATCTAATGGTTTTACTTTTGAATTTTTGTCTAATATTATTGTTGATAGCCAATGATTTGGTTTTGAATTTTCTAAATATGGTTGCATTTTTATTTCTGGTATTTCTTTAAGTGCATTTTTGTATGTTTCATATATTTCTGTTTTCTTTGATATTCTATCATCTAATACTTTTAGTTGTCCTCTACCAATTCCAGCAGAAATATTGCTCATTCTGTAATTGTATCCTATTTCTTTATGTTCATAATGTCTTGCTGGTTCTCTACTTTGAGTTGCCCAAAATCTAACTTTTTGAATTCTTTCTTTATTGTTAGATACTAGCATCCCTCCACCACTTGTTGTTATTATTTTGTTTCCATTGAATGAATAAATTCCATATTCCCCAAATGTTCCTGTTTGTTTTCCATTTAATGTTGCTCCTAAGCTTTCTGCTGAATCTTCTACTAATGGAACATTATGATTTTTGCAAATTTTTGCTATTTCTTCTATCTTTCCTGGTGTTCCATATAGATGTACCATAATTACCGCTTTTGGATTTGGGTATTTTTCAAACGCTTTCTCTAATGCTTTTGGATCCATGTTCCACGTTTCATATTCACTGTCTATAAATACTGGTGTTGCATTTTGATATATTATTGGATTTGCAGTAGCAGAAAATGTTAAGTCCGAGCAAAATACTATGTCTCCTTGTTTTACATCTAAAGCTTTAAAAGCCATATGTATTGCAGCTGTTCCTGCTGATAATGCAGCTGCATTTTCTACTTTCACATAGTTTGCTAATTCTTTTTCAAGCCCGTCCACATTTTTCCCTAGTGGAGCTACCCAATTTGTATCAAAAGCTTCTTTCACATATTCTTGTTCAAAGCCTTCTTCTGACATGTGTGGTGAAGCTAGTAAAATTCTTTTATTCATTTTAAATTCCTTCTCTCTAAGCAGTTGCAACTTCTGCTTTTGTTTGTTTTCTTTTTGTCTTTTCTCCTAGTTCTTTTCTTGAATTTTTTATAGAAGTATTTACTTCTTCTGGTTCGTGATATGTTGGTACTATTTTTTTCATTATTTGTCTTATTTTTTCTTTTTCTATATTTTCATCTTGTATTATTTCTTTTAATATAGCTATTTTCTCTTCTAATTGCTTTTCTGTTACATCTTCTATATCGCCAATAAATATTTTATTATGTGCTGTTGTTTTTAAACCTTCTCCTTGCATTAAAAGTTCTTCATATAATTTTTCTCCTGGTCTTAATCCTGTTACTTTTATTGGTATATCTACATCTGGTTCTAGTCCGGATAGTTTTATAAGTGACACTGCTAGGTCATATATTCTTACAGGTTCGCCCATATCTAAAACAAATATTTCTCCACCTTTTGCATAGCTCATTGCTTGTAATACTAATCCCACAGCTTCTGGTATTGTCATAAAAAATCTTGTTATATCTTTATGAGTTACAGTTACAGGTCCTCCCATTTCTATTTGTTTTTTAAATAATGGTAATACTGAACCATTGCTACCTAAAACATTTCCAAATCTAACTGCTGCAAATTCTGTGTTGCTTGTTTTGTTTTTAGCCTGTATTATCATTTCACATATTCTTTTGCTTGCTCCCATGATATTTGTTGGATTTACAGCTTTATCTGTAGAAATTAATATAAATCTTTTAACATTATATTTGTCTGCACAGTTAGCTGTATTATATGTTCCAAATACATTGTTTTTTATTGCTTCTAGCGGACTTATTTCCATTAATGGAACATGTTTGTGTGCTGCTGCATGAAATACTAAATATGGTTTATATGTTTCAAATACTTTTTCTAGTCTTTTTTTATCTCTAACGCTTCCTACTACTGGTACTATGTCTATATTTTTGTCAAAATGTTTTTGTCTTAACTCCATTTCGACATTGTATAAATTGTTTTCATAAATATCGAATATTACTAAAGTTTTTGGGTTGTATTTAACAATTTGTCTACATAGTTCTGAACCGATTGATCCACCTCCACCGGTTACTAAAATTGTATTACCTTTTATTAGCTCTCCTATTGATTCATTGTTTAATACTATTTGTTCTCTTCCTAATACGTCTTCTATTTCTACATTTCTTAAATTTTGTATTAGTGTTTTATTTTTTATGATGTCTGTAATTCCTGGTAGTATTCTTATTTTTGCCCCTGTTTCTTGACAAATGTTTAATATTTCTTTTTTGTTTTTGTTATCTATATTTGTTATAGAGAAGAATATTGTATCTACATTGTGTTCTTTGCATACTTCTAATATTTTGTATCTATTTCCTAATATTTTCTTACCTGAAATTATGTAATTTTTCTTGTTAGGGTTGTCATCAATAAGCCCTACTACATTGTACATTCCTTTCATAGATGTTTTTAATGCTTTTAAAATTTCTCTCGCTGCTTCTCCGCCACCAATTATTAATAGGTTTTTCTTTTCTGTTTTTACATTTGTTTTTTCTGGTGAAATTGATGTTAGTATAAATCTTATAATTACTCTATATGCTACTACTGAAACAGCTATTATTATTGTTGCTAGTCCTACTTTTTTATAGCTTAATATTGGAATTCTTGTTATTAGCCCTATTAAAAATACTAACATTCCAGAAAGCATAGAAAGTAATATGTATACTATATAATCCTTTCCGTTTTCGTATCTTGTTATATTTTTGTATATATTAAATATTCCAAATATTATTTCATATACTACTAGTGAAATTAAAATTGTATTTGATATTATGTCTTTATATTTATTTGTAAAAAGTGCCACATTATCTGTTGTTAGGTATGCTGTAACTAAATATGCTGACGCAATTATTAGTATATCAATTATAAATAGTAGTACTGCCCTATATTTACGTATTGACTTCATTTAAAATCCCCCAGTTTTAAATTTTATCTATATCCTGTTTTTTGTATTATTTTATTGCTTATTTCTTTTACTTTGTCTGTTGGTACATAATCGTCTTGTGCAAATAGTTCTTTATGTAATTGGCTTACATTCTTTTCTAAGTTTATTGGTGGTCCATACCATACTCCGTTTAACATTATTCCTTTTGTTTTGTATGGCCATCCTTTGCTATCTACAATTGAGTATGATGCTATTTGTGGTATTAATGTTAATATGTCTGATTTTGTTATATTTGTATATACTTCTGGTAATACTTTATCTAAAACATTATTTAAGTCTGCAACACTCATCTTTTTAGCCTTATTAAATACTTCTGTTAGTACTGTTCTCATTCTTTCTGTTCTTGCATAGTCACTATCTATTTTTCTTATTCTTCCATAAGCTAGAGCTTGCTCTCCTGTAAGGTTATATGTTCCTGCAGATTTTATTCCTGGTATTTGTGATGCTTCTGCTGATGTTACTGTTATTTCAACTCCACCCATTTTATCTATTATGTCTTTTGTAGATTCAAAGTTTACTGTTACAAATTCTGTTATGTCTAAATCTAAATTTGTATTTAGTGTGCTCATTGAAAGAGCAGCTCCACCATAAGCATAAGCGTGATTAACTTTATCTAATCCATATTTAGATATTTCTAGGTATGTATCTCTATATACAGAAACTAATTTTACTTCTTTTGTGTTTTGGTTTATACTTGCTATTATTATACAATCTGTTCTGCTTCCACTATAAGTGTTTTCTCTTGTGTCTATTCCAAAGATTGCTATATTTCTATATTCTTTTAGGTTTTCTTCTACTCCTGCTGATATTTCTATATCTTCTTTTGATATTTTTTCGTAATTAATTTTATTTAGCTTTGTCCAAATAAAAATGCCTATTATGGCAGTTATTGCTAAAATTATAGCTATTATTATAACTAACGCTTTTATTACTTTTTTCATTTAAATACCTCTTATTTGTTTTTTCAAAATTTTACAGTTTAATTATATATATTTAGACATTTTTTGTCAATGAATTAATAAATAAAAACTGCCAAATTTTAAATTAATTGGCAGTATTTCTTAAATTATTTTTTATTGTGTTATCCATTTTATTAAATTCATATTTGCAGAGTCTAATAACATTTTATGTTTTGGCATTACTCTAAATGTGTAACCATAGTTTCCACCTGTTTTTAGTTCTATTTTTGCTTCAAATGTATATTCTCTTTTTTCGTCATCACTTGAAACTAAATCCATTGGTATTATTCCTATTTTTTCTATTGTTCCATTATCTAGTATCTTTCCGTAGTATGCTTGTGCTTCTATGTTTTCTACATTTATATTTGGTAATGTTACTATACAAGAAACTTTTATGTTATTTCCTGCATCTATTGATATATTGTCTAGATTATTTATTTGTGTAATTTTTATATCGTCCCAATTTGCATAAAGTTGGTCTTTTACTCTATTAAAGTCTGTAACTAATTCTAAATTACTAAAGTAATTATTTGTTATATTACATAGTGGTATGTATAGTTGCTTTGTATAATCTACAAGCATTCTTGCTGTGCTGTAATTTCCTCCTGTTGAAATTATAGAGTTTTTCATTAATGTTAACCATTCTTTAGAAATTCCGTCTTGTTGCTTATTATAGTATGCTGGTATCACTTTGTTTTCTAAAGTGTTGTAAATACTTTCGCTATCTGCTTTATCTTGTTCTTCATAAGACATATATTCTGCATTTGTTCCAATTGCCCAACCATTTTTTTGGTTGTATCCTTCTGCCCACCATCCATCTAGAATACTAAAGTTAACTACTCCATTTACAGATGCTTTTTCTCCACTTGTTCCTGATGCTTCCATTGGTCTTCTTGGATTGTTTAACCATACATCTACACCAGAGATTAAGTGTCTTGCTACATTTATGTCATATCCTTCTAATAAGAATATTTTGCCTTTAAATTGTGGCATCATAGATATTTCGTGAATTCTTTTTATTAAGTTTTGTCCTTCTATATCTTTTGGATGTGCTTTTCCTGCAAATATTAATTGAACTGGTCTTGATTCATCATTTAATATTTGTGTTATTCTTTCTAGGTCTTTAAATATTAGTGTTGCTCTTTTATATGTTGCAAATCTTCTTGCAAATCCTATTGTTAAGGCATTTGGATTTAGTTTTGATGTTATTTCTCTAATTTGGTCATAATGCATTCCTGCATTTTTTAGTCTTGCTGTTACATTATCATTAACTAATTTTAAAAGTTTTTCTTTTCTTATTTGGTGCTCTTTCCATAGTTTTGCATCTGGTATATTGTTTATTCTTTCCCATGTTTCATTTAAGTATATTTTATCTTGCCAATATGGTACTAGGTATTCGTTATATAACTCTTTTAAGTTTGGTGCAAGCCATGTGCATGTATGAATACCATTTGTTACGTATGTAATTGGTGATTCGTTTGGTGCTATTTCTGGCCATACATCTCCAAATAGTTCTCTTGAAACGGCTCCATGTAGTTTGCTTACTCCATTTTTCTTTCCAGCTATTTTTAATGCTAGTATTCCCATATTAAATGTTGTTTTGTTTTCCTCGTTTGGTTTCATTCCTAATTCTAAGAATTCTTCTTTAGAGATTGCTAATGAATCCCAAAATCCATCAAAGTATTTTTCTACTAATTCTATTGGGAATATATCGTTTCCTGCTGGAACTGGCGTATGTGTTGTAAATACTGTTTTTGCACTTACTATATCTTTTGCTATTGGGAATGATACCTTTTTTTCTGCTATTATATTGCTTATTAATTGTAATACTAAGAAAGAAGAATGTCCTTCGTTCATATGGTATACAGTTGGATTTATTCCCAATGCTTTTAGTAGCATTACACCACCCATACCTAGAACTATTTCTTGTTGAATTCTCATTTCTTGATCTCCACCATATAGTGCTGATGTTATGTTTCTGTATTCTTCTAAGTTTTCTGGAATTTCTGAATCTAATAAGTATAGTGTTACTCTACCTACTTGTATTTTCCAAACTTTTAAATATAATTTTTTCTTTGGCATTTTTACACTTATCATTAAATCTTGCCCATCATGGTCTTTTACTGGTACTATTGGTAGATTGTTTATATCAATACTGCGATATTCTGTTTCTTGTGCTCCTATTCTGTTTATTTTTTGATAAAAATATCCATTCTTATATAGCAAACCTATTGCTATTAGAGGAATTCCTAAATCGCTTGCAGATTTTAAATGGTCGCCAGATAAAATTCCAAGACCTCCTGAATAAATAGGAAGTATTTCATCTAATCCATATTCTGCTGAAAAATATGCAATTTCATCACTTTTATTTTCTGGGAAATTTTTTCTAAACCAAGTGTTTTTACTATCCATGTAGTCTTCAAAATTTTCTACATTTTTGTTATATTCCTTTAAGAATTCAGGATCTTCTGCGATTTTTTCTAACTTTTCTTGGTCTACTGATTTTAAGAATCTAACTGGGTTTTTTCCGCATTGCTCCCATAAGTCTATATCTATTGTTTTAAATAGTTTTAAAAATTCTGTATTCCATGACCACCATAGATTATTTGCTATTTCTGATAATCTTTCTATTTTTTTTGGCAATTGTGGATTTACCGTTATTTTATTAAATACGTACATTATAAATGTACCTCCTTTGTATTTTAAAATTTTTTCTTATGTCTTTTCGCAATATAATAATTATCTATGATAATCTTTTATTTGTCAATAGAATTTACCCCTACTTTTTATAGTTTTCTATTGCTCCTAGTGCACATATAAACTCTGGATTTTCTGGAATAATATAATTTACATTATGTAATTTTTCTAGTTTTTTTATAACTTCTTTTAGATATGGGTGTTTTGCCATACCTCCAATTATTACAATGTCTTTTACATTATCATTTTTGCATAAAAATGCAGACATTACTCCAACGGTTTCAAAAACTAAGTTTGATATTCCTAGTAAAATATCGCAAGAGCTTGCCTCTTTATTCAATTTTCCAAAGTTTGATGATGTAATATCTTTTGGTAAATTTGGTATTTCTTGTGTTGTAATATCTCCTATTTGCAAATCTACATTTTTTATATTTCCTTGGTTACACTTTTTTAAATATTCTTCAAATGTAGCTTTTCCAAATAGTTTTTCTGCTAGTTTATAAAATGTGCCTCCACCAACTCCGACTTCCTCCTAAGTGTTTTATTTCGTTATTGTTTGCTTTTATAAATGCCGTTCCTGTTCCTATTGAAGCAACTATAACATTTTCTTTGTTTGAAGCTGTTAGTCCTCCTAAGCCAATTGCTTTAAATTCATCTATATATAGAACAGGAATTTTTAAAAATTCCTGTTCTTTTATTGTGCCTATTCCTGTTATAATTATTACTTTAATGCTTAGTGGCTCTATGTTATTATTTTCTATAAATCTTTTTAATAATTTTTTTGGTTCTTCTTTTTGGTAAATGTTTTTGTTTATTATTTTATTGTTTTCATCTACTTCTATAATTTTTGTAGTAGTGCTTCCTAAATCTGCACAAATTATATGCATTGTAATGTTCCTCCAAAGTTATATTTTTCTAGGTCCGTCTCCTATTTCTACAGCATAAAAATCTGCTTCATATCCTATTTTGTCTTTATAACTTTTTCCTACATTTTTTATAAAGTCATCTACTTTGTCTGATTTTACTATACTTACTGCACATCCTCCAAAGCCTGCTCCTGTCATTCTTGCTCCTATTACTCCATCTTGTTTTAAGCTTTCTTCTACTAGTGTGTCTAATTCTTTTCCTGTAACTTCATAATCGTCTCTTAAAGAGTTATGTGATGCTATCATTAGTTTACCAAAAAGGTCTATTTTATTTTCTTTCAATGCTTTTACAGCTTTAATTGTTCTTTGGTTTTCATATACTGCATGTTTTGCTCTTTTTTGTCTTGTTTCGCTTTTTATTAAGTCTTTGTTCTTCTCAAATTCTTCTTCTGTAAGTTCTCCTAATGATTTTATGTTTAATTTTTGTTGTAATTCTTTTAGAGCTTCTTCGCATTCTGCTCTTCTTTCATTATATTTAGAATCTCCTAATCCTCTTTTTTTGTTTGTATTCATTATTACTATTTTTGCATCTTCTAGTTTTACTGGTGCATATTCATATTTTAAATTTGATGTGTCTAAAAAGACTGCACAATCTTTTTTCCCATTTGCAATTATAAATTGATCCATTATTCCACAATTTACACCAATGTATTTATTCTCTGCTTTTTGTCCTAGTAATGCTATTTTTGTCATATCTACATCTAAGTTAAACAAATCTTTTAATACAAATCCTGTTAACACTTCTATTGAAGCTGATGATGAAAGTCCTGCTCCATTTGGTATTGTTCCATAATATACAATGTCAAAACCTTTATCTATATTAAAGCCTTCTTCTTTCATTGCCCAAATCATTGATTTTGGATAATTTATCCAATTCTCACTTTTGTTATATTTTAGGTCATCTATTGTAGATTCCAACATTCCTATATTTTCAAAATTCATTGAATATAATTTTATTTTATTATCATTTCTTTTTCTTGCAACTGCATATGTTCCCATTGTTAATGCACATGGAAATACATGTCCACCGTTATAGTCTGTGTGTTCTCCTATTAAGTTAACTCTTCCTGGCGCAAAGTATTCTTTAATGTCTCCTTCATTTCCAAATAGTTCTTCAAATTTTGTTCTAATCTTCTCTTTCATATTTTCCTCCAAATATTATAAAATTTGTAATTATAATTTATTCGTCAAAAATTAAATATCGTATTTATAATGGCATTTTACCACAAAGCATATTTTATAATCAACTAATTTATTTAAATTTGTTTTAGTTCTTTTTTATTCTATCTATCAGATATGGTATCTTGGTTTCAAAGTTTACCCCATATGCATCTTTTTTGTTTGTTTTATATGTATCGTTAATTGTTTCCCAAACATAATCTACTGCGACTTTTAAGCCTTCTTCTAAAGTGTTATTGTTAGTTATTGCCCCAACTAGTGTGCTTGCAAATATATCTCCTGTCCCGTGATATTTTGCAGGTACTTTTTCTTTAAAATATGTAAAGTATTCATTAGTTTCTTTGTTATATGACATTACTCCTAATTTATTCTCATTAAAACTTACTCCTGTTAAAACAACATATTTAGGCCCTAAAATGCTTAATTCTATTAGCATATCTTTTATCTCTTGTTCACTATAATTTTCTTTATACTCTTTTTCTAGTATATAGCTTGCTTCTGTAAGATTTGGCACTATTATATCTGCCATCTTACAAAGTTCTTTCATCTCTCTAACAAATTTTTCATCAAATCCTGCATATAACTTGCCGTTATCTGCCATAACAGGATCTATAAATATAAAATTATTTGGTGTTTTAAATTGCTTAAAAAACTCTTTTAGTATATCTATCTGTTCTATTGACCCTAAGTATCCTGTATAAATTCCATCAAAATCAAATTTTTCTTGTTTCCAATGTTTTGCTATTTTAGGTAAATCTCCAGTTAAATCTCTATATGTAAAGTTTTTAAATGCTGTATGTGTTGAAAGTACTGCTGTTGGAATAACTACTGTTTCTATTCCCATTGCAGATATTATTGGAAGTGCCACAGTAAGTGAGCATTTTCCTACACATGATATATCCTGTATTGTTACAATTCTTTTCATTCTATTTTCCCCTTTTTAGAGTTCTTAAGTAATCTTTTTGTTCTTTTGTTATTCTATATGATTCTATTGTTTTTTGAATTCCTTTATTGTATGTAAAGTCATCTATTTTAGTTGTTTTTAAAAATTCCAGTGTTTTATTATAATATTTTATTAAGCATATAGATAGTGCCCATGCGTTTGCCATTTGCACATAATACTTATCTAAACTTATGTTGTTTAATATTTGTAGTACTTGGGCTATGTATTGGTCATTTATGTAATAATCTAAAAGCATTACAATAGCAAAACGCACTTCATATTCTTGTTTTGATTTTAAATACTCTTTTATAACTTTAAACATTTCAGTTTGATATTTTTTTGTTATTTTTAATCCAGCACAAAAAGTATCACATACAGCCCAACTGTTTATTTTAGGAACAAATTCTTTTACTTGTTTTATTACTTCTTCTATTGGTGCTTTTGTTTGAAACCCTATTAACATTCCTTGAATTACTAGTTCTTCATAATACTTATCTCCAATTTTTATATCTTCTAACTTGTTGCTTTTATATAATTCTTTTGCATATTCACGTAGTTTTGGAATTCTAACTCCAATAATATTATCCATGTCTGGGCATAAGCTTCCATGAAATTCTTTATATTTTAAGTCTTGCATTGCAAATAAATCTTGTCTAATTTTATTTTCCATAAATTCTCCTTAATTCGCTATAATTTTATCATAGTAGTTTTTAATTTACAACATGTTTATCGCACTAGAAAAAGGATAGGTAAAAACCTATCCTTTTTCTAACAAAAATTACTCTACTTTAGCATCTCTCATTATAGCTTGTAACAAAGCTTTTTTTACCCAAAGGTTCGAATCATTTGAAAGTGCTATAATGATTTCTGGAGTCACATTGGGATTTGAAATGACTGCACATCTAACGGAATAATGCTTGTCTGTTGCAAGCTTTTCTAATGTTTTTTGCCATACTGATGGATTTTTTGCAACTGCTTCTTTTACTCCCCAAGTAATACTATCATCAGCCAGTCTGTCCAAATCATCAGGTGGAGTATTAGGATTACTTGCAACAGCAATCTTTTCCTCTTTGTCTGCCTTTGGATTTCTCGCCATTTCTGACAATTTCTCTTTTGGCATAAGAGGACTTGAATATGCACCCGCTCTTACTCTGCTATCGGGATCATTTGCTAATCTTAGTGTGATTTCCTCTTTCATTTCATTAGTAATTTTCATTATTTGCCTCCTAAAACTAGTTTGTTTTACAGTCACAGTAACGTAAAAAATTCATTACTGTTATGATGCTGACCTCAAAACGTAAAACGGATTTATAATTTTTTGGAACTACATTAGTTTATCATAGATTATGTAAATTTGCAATAAAAAACTACTCTTTAATTTAATAAAGAGTAGTTTTTATATTCTTATTTTACATATTCATTTAATGCTTTTGTTTTAAAATTTAATTCTCCTATTTCTGCAGTTGGTACAAATCCTGGTCTTGCATTTATTATGTCTGGTATTCTGTTTACTACTGTTGCACATGTTAATTCTACTGTTGCTGGTCTTGCTACCGTTATTGTTGTATCTGGTTCTCCATATACTGACCATTCATTTTTATCAAAATCTTCTTTTGAATATACTTTTCCTATACATTCTGATTCTATTGTTATTCCTTCTTCTGTTTCTGTTGTAACTATTGCACTCATTCCTGTTGCATCTCCTGCTTTTACTGTTACGCCTAATGTTTCTGAATAGATATCTTCTTTGTTTGTTGTTGGAACTGTTACTTGTGTTTGTGATTTTATTGTTAATCCTAATTTATCGCATAACCATCCATTTGTATTCCACATATATGATGGTAGATATTCTCCACTCTCTATAATTTTTTGTCTCTCTTCATCACTTATTTTATCTACTGATGCAACTTGTTTATCAAATTCTTCTAATGTTAAACCTGCTCCATGTGCATTTGCAAGTGCTATTCCATAATCTTCTACGTTATAACTTGAACTTCCTTTTATTTTTGTTATTTTTTGTGTTGAGCCACAAATACTTGTTATTAGTTGTCCCCAATATATATCTTGATATCCTGTTCCTACTATTGTACATCCTGTTTGTTTTGCTAATTCATCAATTTTTTTAGTTAAATTTGGGTTTGAATTCCAAGAATAGAATGCTTCTTCACAAGTTGAAACTGCATTTATTCCTAATTTTGCACATAACATAAGTGGTTCTTCTACGTCTTTTAATAAGCTCATTGTTTCTACTATACATATATCTGGTTTTACTTGTTTTAGCATTTCTTCTGCATCTTTTAAATCTGTTACTTTTACTCCTAGGTTTTCTCCTCCAATTATTTCTCCTATGTCTTTTCCTATAACTACTGGATTTACATCAATTGCTCCTACTACTTCTCCACCTTTTTCCAAAACATACCTCATTGTATATTTTGCCATCTTTCCTGTACCAATTTGTACAACTTTCACTTTTCTTTCCATCTTTCGTTCCTCCTTAAATATATTATTTATTAATTTTAATAAATTAATTCATATAAACTTCTTTTTTGTCTTCTGATTTATCTGTATCTTTTAAATTTGATTTGTTCTCTTTTTTATCTAATATACTAGTATATATTTCGTATATAAAATAGAATGGTAACACTGCTTGTGCTGCAACCATAACTAATGGAAATAGTTTTCCAGAAAGGTTATATATTACTTCTATAAATGTTCCTGGATAATTTTGAGATATAAACATTAAATTACTGCCACAAAGTTCATTTACTATATATGCAATAGCACTGATTGTTACTATCAAAGCAGCATAATAGATTATATCTTTTTTATCTATCTTTACATATTGGGTTATTAACATTAATAGTCCTATATAAACCATTGTTCCATGCAATAAAAAGCTATGCAAACTTATAAAATGTATTGCCGGATATGTAGTTAACGATGTTAGTGGTGATATTATAAATGTCATTCCTGCCACTATTCCACCTGTTGAAAGGAACACATCTCCCACTTTTTTTAAAGTTCCTTTGCAAAACCCACTAAAGATACCTGCATATAGTATTAAACTACAAAAATATAATGGTACATATTTATTTACTTCCCTAACTCCATAGTTTTTAATATTAAATATAATTTTAATTATTTCCAATATCCATAGAATAATAGTACTTTTTCTTATTATTTCTTTTACTTTTTCTTGCTTAATATTTTTTGTAAGTTCTAATGCAATCACTATACTTATCATGGTTATTGTAAATAATAATAAGTGTCCTATTGAAAATAGTCCGCAAGGAGTTACCTGATTAGCATTTTTAAACAACATTTTTTCGCCCCTTTTATTAGTATATTTTTTAGTATAATTTTTGTTCTTTTCTTTAATACGTTTATAATATATCACATCGTTTAAACAACTGCAATAAAATTGACTTTTTTGTTAAAAAATGGTATTTATCTTTTTCGTTATGGACTGTTTTAATCCTATTAGCCTATCAAAATTATGATAGGCTTTTCTTTTGTTCTTTTTTCTTTCTGCTATTTATTAATTTATTTAATTCAGCACCCAAAAATACTGTATAAAAGCAAGAATATGTCCACATCATAATTAACATTAAAGTTGTTAAACTTCCATAAGTTATAGAAAATCCTTTAAAAATGTATAAATATTTAGAAAATACTAATGATACTATGTTTAATGCTATTGCTCCAAATAGCGCTCCATATATTTGACTTTTAAATGTTACCTTGCCTTTAGGTATAAATTTGTATAATAAAATAAATACTATAAATGTTGCTACTATAAATCCTACCTCTGTTAATATTGATGACCATATATTATAGTTTTTTATTCCTCCAAAGTGTTCTTGTATAAGAGTTCTTAAGCTATTTCCAAATACCAATGCTACCAGTCCCACAACAATTAAAATTATGAATATTATTGTTTCTACAATTGATTTAATTCTTAAATATATATATGATTCATTTTCTTCATTGCTTACATGGTAAACAGATTGTAATCCTTTTGTTAATGCAAACAGTCCTCTTCCCGCTGTCCAAATTGTAAATATAATGGAAATAGAAATTGTACCTATTGATTTTGAATATACTTCTTGAACTATTCCTAGTACCATTTCATTCATACTTGATGGAATTAATTTTGATATAGCATCAAATAATGTTTGTGGTGCTATACTTGTATATTGAATTAAAGTTATTACTAAAATTATAAATGGTATAAAAGATAATATTGTATAGTATGAGCACTCGGCTGTACATTCACTCACATGATCTCTTTTCATGTTTGCAGAAAGTCTTTCTATTATTTTATATTTTTCTTTAAAATTAATTTTTCTCATAATAATCCCTTTTATATTTATTATATTACTTTATTATTTATTTATGAATTTTAAATGAATTTTTAATTTGTTTAACACTATATTTTTACTAACATTCTAACATAGTGATACAAAAATTTAAAGTACCTTTTACATTGTATATTTTATATAATAAAAAAGAAAAACGAGCAAGATTGCTCGTCTTCCTCCAAAACCTAACTTATTGATTTTCCCTGTTGCAATTTTTCTATAATTACCTGTCTTCTTTACTATCGTCCTTTTTGGTTTTCTCATCGAGTGTTTTTTGGTATAGCGCAGCGTCGACAAACATCAATGTATAGCCAATCAATGCAAAACCACCGAAAATAGCAATCCAAATAAGTATTAGCACCCCTATAATTGTATAAGCAATGTCCGACATATAATTATTCCTCCTGAAGTTTATTTTCAATAAGTTTTGGTTTTGTTGAATAAATTTGTTAATTAGCAAATTTAAACTCAACAGGGTCATCGCTAATATTATACTATAAGTATTCATAAATTTCAAATTTCATGCTATATTCATAAAAGTACACTTGTATTTAACAAAATTTCATAGCTTCTTTTATTAATTTTTTTTGCTGTTCAAAGTTTTCTTTTGTTATTGGTATCCTAGCATACATATTTGTTTTTAAAAAATGGTTTAATATGTCAAATGACTTTAAAGTTTCTTCAGTTCCGCTTCCGCTTCCACCTGCACAAGCTATGCATACTATCTTTTTATTTTTAATTTTTGAGTTTTCAAAAAATGCATCACACCTTTTCAGTCTATCAAAAAATGCTTTAGCTGACTCGCTCATTTCATGAAAATAAACTGGTGTAATAAATATGTATGCATCAAAGTTTTCCATATATTTATATATATCATTAAAATCGTCTTTCAACACACACCTATGTTCTTCTAAACATATTCCCCATCCCCTTTTTCCACAAGCCAAACATCTTTGTATATTTTTATGGTTTATACATATATGTTCTGCAATATTTTCATTATCTTTTAAATATTTTTCACATTCTTCTACACAAGAAAATGTTAATCCAATTTTATTTGGCACATAACTGTATTCATTTACTTTGTTAGAACTAAAACTTAATATTAAAACTTTCATCTTTTTCTCCTTTTAATCTTATTTTTTAACTAACATTCTTTCTTAAAAAAATAACAAGTTGTTTGAGGGGAACTACAATATGTTATAAATGCAATTCATATTCTTTAATTTCACAATTCTTTAATCCTCTATTTAAGAATTTACCATCTTGTATTCCTTCAAAGTATCCATTAAATGCTTTTGAAACTCCACTATGTGCAACTACTAGAACATTTTTATAATCTTTAGTTTTTAGTTCATCTAAAAAATTATAAATTCTTTTAAAGAAATCTTGAATATTTTCACTTGTTCCTTGTTGAATGGTAGTATAATAGTTCCAATATTCTTCTCTGTTTGTTTCAGTAAGTAGTTTTCCGCTTAAATCTCCGCAACTTCTTTCTTTAATTCTATTGTCAATTATAATGTTATATTTGTTGGCAACAATGATTTCTGCAGTATGTTTTGCTCTTGTTAAAGGTGATGAAAAAACTTTATCAAATTTGATATTTTTTATTTTTTCTCTTAATTCTTTAGCTTGCTCCACTCCAACCTCTGTTAAGTCTTCATCTCCAACATTATATTGCTTGGTTGCATTATGTGGAACTTGTCCATGTCTTACTAGATATACTTTCATATCTTTACTCCTATTTTTTCAATTTTATCAATAATTTTGAATATATTAATATTACTATTGTTACTAGCAGTAATAGAATTTTAAATAATATTATATTGTTAAATAAACTTATAATAAACAATAGAATATAAGCAATTATTCTTGTAATATTCAGTATTACTTCACATACTACTTGATGTTCTACTATATAATTTTTAACAACAATTTCATTTTCGCTTACTATCTCATATCTTTTTGTGTCACCTGTATTGCTTAATATTACTAAAAATATTGCCGTACATACATTGTATATAATTATTGTTGGCTTGCTAATATTTATTAGTAGTAAAAGCACACTAGAAACCATCATTATATTGCAAATTTTTAATATCTTCCAATTACTTTTTAGTTTGTATTGGAATATGTATACAGATAAAATTGAGCATATTGCCGTGATTGTTGTAATTACTCCTAGACTTATAGTTGTTTTAAATGTCATAACTGTTAGTATTACAATTAGTGTTTCTAATAAATAATTTACAATTCCATCACATATGCATAGCTTATATACTGTTTTAAATTTATCATTGTTTTTTACCAAATTTATATATTCTTTTAAATTGTATTTTTTATCATACGTTTTTGCTTTGTCTTCTATAAATAGTGAAAATATAAATTGTGTAATAGAAAGCAAAATTACTATTTTTGCAACATATGAAAATGATGTTAATTCTATTGATACTCCAAATACTATAGGGAAAAATATTTTCAATATTTTACTAATAATTGATTTAAACGAAATGAACTTGTTTGTATTGTTTTGCGTATGTTCGTTTACAAGTGTATGTGCTGCCACCCATATTAGACCTTGCACAATTCCATAAAAAAAGCCTAATGGCGCAAAATATGTAACTATTTTTTCTTTCAAAAAAGCAAGAATTAATATATACAGGCAATACGCAATTATTCCACTTCTAAATACCCAAACCTGATTTTTATTTTTTATTATTCTTCCAAAAGTTAGAAAGGTTAATAATATTGCTATAAATGATAATACATAGTATATTGATATTTGTTTATAATCATAATTTGTAAGTGTAATAAAATATGCTACCATAAATGTGTTTACAAACATATATAAAACATTGTTTATTAATAAAGATCCCATTATTCCTATTGCGCTTTTAGTTAATTTTTCTTCTTTCATTTTTTCTCCTTATATTTCTATATTTTATATTATTCTTGTTTATATCATAAAAAATTATAGTTTTCAACAAAAGTTTAACCAATTCCAATAGTTCTTTATTAAAAAAATACCGGCAGAAATTAGCTTTCTGCCGGGCTTTTGAAATTATACTTAGGGGGTTACTGTAAACCAAATGTAGTCGCTTCCATAGCCAATATCCTTGACTTTGAAATTTTTCTCCGGAAGCATTACTTCCTTCACAGCCTCTTTAAGAGCCTCTTCTATTTGATCCTTTTCCATCATACGAGTAATCAGGATTTCTCCTGGCTCTTCTATGAGCTCTATCTTCACAGAGCAATTTTTACCCTCATTTACCTTTTTCCTTACTTCTTCACTTTTAGCTTTCATTTCACGAACAAGAGTGTTTGTAAGAAACATAATTTCTCCTATAGTGATACATATTATACCCTGTATCTAGGTAATTTAGATTTATATTATATCATCATTTACATAAAGTATCAAGCTTTGTACGTTTTTTTGAAGAAAATACTTGTAGGTTTGCCATTCATTTTCTCCTTTACTTCTATAGATTTATAACTACTATATTTTATTTAGTAAGTTTTTTAATTTTTCTATTTCTATTTTCTCTTTGACTTTTCTTCCAGAATAATAAAATGTAATTTCTAGATTATTATTTCCAAGAATTTTATTTTCTTCTAGAACTTCTTTTAGTCTTTCTGCTACACCTATACTTCCATCTATTATACATATACTATCTGGGAGTATTTCTTTTAATGTTGTTTTAAAATATGGAAAATGCGTACATCCTAGCACTAAATATGAATATTCTTCTAAGTTAATTTTTTCTAAACTCTCTTTTATATATTTTTTAACTCTCTCTGTATTGAATTCACCACTTTCCGCAAATTCAACAAGTTTAGGCATTGCAATTAATTCTACAATATCCTCTGCTCCTAGTCTTTTTATTAAATTCTTAATCTTTTCTCCCTTTACTGTAACGGGCGTTGCCATTAATAAAACTTTTTTATTTTTTCTATTTTCTATTGCTGGCTTTATAGCTGGTTCTATTCCTATTATTGGAATGTTATAATCGCTTCTTAAATCTTTAATTGCTACACTTGTAGCTGTATTACATGCTACAACTATTGCCTTAACTTTTTTTGAATTTAAAAAGTCTATTGCATTTTCTACATATTCTAATATTTGTTCTTTAGTTTTTAATCCATAAGGTACATTATCTGTATCAGCATAATATATGTATTTTTCATTTGGTAATAACTTAATAATTTGCCTTAAAACAGATAAGCCACCTATTCCTGAGTCAAATACTCCTATTGGGTTGTTATTCATTGTTTTCACTCTTTCTTTATCTTTCTATCTCAGTAGAATTTTCTTTATTCTTATTTGATTTTCCTTTTAAAAATTCTACAACTTTATTTTTTATTTTTTCGAATTTACTTGTATTTGCTTGTTCATACCAACTCTTAAATTTATTTTTCCAGTCAGCTACGTCTAATGATTCAATTGTGTTTTTATCCATTTCAATACTTTTGTTTCTATATAATGGATTTGAATGAAGCCCTTCTAGTCTTCCATCTTTTACAAAAATTCTTGCAAAACCTTTTATATATTCTGGGTTCAAACAATCTTCTAATCCAATACCTAAATCTCTTTGCATTATTATTCCTGCTTCGTTTTTCTCTAATTCTTCTTTAGGTATTGAAACTAGCATAATATCGTTAAACTGACTTGTTGGGTTATTATAATTTCTTGCTCTAACAATATGTGTTACAAAGCTTATAGGGTCATTATCAAAAAAAGTTATATTCTTTTCTAATCTACTTTTTATACTTCCGCTCTTATTACCGTAGTCATTGGCAACCCATTTATGACCTGTTAAAGCAATTCCTTCTTTTGATAATTTATCTCCTATATTAGAGCCTATTATGTGAGTTCCTACAATTGTATCTTTTTGTTCTGCAAATTCAAAAAGTTTTACCATTTCTTCTGATTCATATTCAGAATTAATTTTTATGTCTGAATTCATCAACATATACGTATTTAATATTCCTATGCTAGGTTGTTGTGCTTCGTATATATTCTTTGCAAATCTATTGGCTAGCTCAGTCCCAAATTTTTGTTCAAATTCTCCTCTAGAAAGTTTTAAAGCAAATATTGATAAATCTTTTGCTTTTTTATATTCATCAGTTCCTGGTTCATAATGTTTTCTAAATGTGCTTGTAAAACACTGTTCCAGAAACTTTTCTATTAAATCATTCTTTTCAATGTAATCACTAAATTGTTCAATTTTTCCACTTTTCATCTTTTTTTGAAATTGTTGTATTAATTCGTAAGTCATAATATTCTCCCCTTACTTTTTTAAAATGCTTTTGAAAAATTCTACTATTTTTTCATACCATTTAGGTTTAATTTCAATTAATTCCATTTTTTTATTTTCTATAGTTTCATCTTTAACTTCAAAGCTATCATCTTTTCTTTTTTTAAAAAGATTCTCATAGCTATATCTATTCATATTCTCTTCATATTTCTTATTAGCTATTTCTTGTTCTTCCTTTTTCAAAATTTCTCTTTCTTCTTCCGAACACAGAAAATCTCTATAAATCATTTGTAAAATTATAACTGTTTCTGGTAACATATTATTCTTTATTACTAATTCATTTAGATCTGGTTTATATTCTTTATCTTTTTCTTTCTCAATCGTTTTTTTAAAATTATCAGATATTTTTTCTTGTAATTCCTCTGGAATATTATTAATTATAGCACTTACTTCTGATAAAGCTTTTTTACATTCTTCCATATTTTTTATCCTTTGCTAAAATTTTAATTATCTTTTATATTTCATTGTTAGTTTAAATGTAATTTAGTTACGCACTCCACATGCTTACTAAATGGAAACATATCGACTGGCTGTACTTCTTTTATCTCATAACTCTCATCTAATAAAGCTAAATCTCTTGCAAGTGTTGCTGGATTGCAACTTATATATACTATCTTTTCTGGTTTTAGTTCTTTTAATAGCTCTATTGTTTTGTTATCTAGCCCTTTTCTTGGTGGGTCCACAAATACTACATTTGGTTTTATATTTTCCTTTTCAATTATTTTAGGTAAAACTTCCTCTACATCACCTGCATAAAATTCAGCATTTTCTATTTTATTGATTTTTGCATTTTCTTTTGCATCTTTTATTGCTTCTTCTATAATTTCAATTCCATATATCTTTTTAAAATGCTTTGCAGCAAAAATTCCTATTGTTCCTATTCCACAATATAAATCTAGTGCAATATTGTTTTTGTTAGCAGTGTCATTTACTCCAGCAAATCGCATTGCTGTATTATACAATATTTCTGTTTGAACAGGGTTTACTTGGTAAAATGATAATGGAGAAATTTTAAATTTATATTCCCCTAAAATATCATAAATATATCCTGTACCATATATTACTTCTGTTTTGTCTCCTAATATTACATTTGTATCTTTTGTATTAAAGTTTTTAACTATTGACTTTATTTCTGGATGTTTTTTGGTTATGTATTGAACTAATTCTTTATCTTTTAATTTGTCGTCATTTACTACTAATGTAACTAAAATCTCATTTGTTTTTATTCCAATTCTTATTACTATATGTCTTATGGTTCCTTTTAACGTTTTTTCGTCATATACAGATACATTGTTTTGCTTTATAAATTCAAATATATTTTTTGCTATTTCTTGGCATTTTTCATTTTGAATAAAACATTTTTCTGTTGGAATAATATTATGTGTTCTTGCAGAAAACACACCCATCACTGGATTGTTTTGTTCATCTAATCCTAATGGATATTGAAGTTTGTTTCTATAATGAAGCGGATTTTCCATTCCTATAACATCGTTTATTTCTATTTCTCTTTTTAAAGCTTTATTCATACAATTTTGAACAATTGCTTTTTTTATTTTTAGTGTTTTGCTATATTCTATATGTCTTAAATTACATCCGCCACATTTATTGTAAGTGCTACAATCTGGTTCTACTCTTGTGTTTGACTTTTCAATAAATTCAATAATCTTTCCATAGGCAAAATTTTTTTGAACTTTCAAAATTTTTATTTTGATTTTTTCTTCTTTTATTGCTTGATCAATAAATACTGTAATTCCTTCTATTTTAGCAATTCCTTCTCCTTGAAAGCCATTATCTATTATATCTACAATATATTCTTCATTCTTTTTAATCATTTTATTTTCTCCTATCTTTTTAAAATTATATTTTAAAAATGCTTAAAAATCAATGTTTTTGAAACAATATGAATAAATATGTTTTTTTAGAGCAAAATAGATAAAAAAGAGGAGGTTTTACAATGAAAGCTTTAAATGGTATTGCTCTTACACTTGTTATAATTGGTGCTCTTAACTGGCTTCTTGTTGGATTATTTGAATTCAATTTAGTTGACGCAATTTTTGGAAGTTTATCTATATTAACTAGAATAATATATATAATTGTAGGAATTGCAGGTCTTTGGTCAATTGCTTTTTATAGCAAACTTTCTGACTAGTTTAATTTAACAAGATGAGGAAAAAGGGGACTGACCCCTTTTTCCCTATCTTGTCTAAATTTTTATTATTATTTTTGCACCTTTTGGTTCATTGCTTGTTATTTTTATATTTCCTCCATGTAGTTTTACAATTGTATGTGCTATTGATAGTCCTAGTCCTGTTCCTCCTTTTTCTCTTGAACGTGCTTTGTCTTCTCTATAGAATCTATCAAATACATGCTTTGCCGCTTCCTTACTTATTCCTATTCCCGTGTCTGCTACTTCTATCACACATTTTCCTTCTTTTGAGTATGTTTTAACTGTTATTTTATCTTTTTCTGCTGTATATTTTATCGCGTTATCTAGTATTATTACCAAAAGCTGATTTATTTTATTTCTATCTATGTTTGCTTCTTTACCATAATTTAAATCTAGGTTTATTTGTTTTTCTTGCATTTCTGCAAAGTCTTTGTATGGAATAATTATTTCTTTTATTAAATTATCTACATTCGTTTTTTCTTTGTGCATTTTTAATTCGTTTGAATCTGCCATCGCAAGTACCATTAGTTCTTTTATAAGTTTAGTTAGTCTTTTTGTTTCTTTAAGCATTATATTTATATCTTCTGATTTGTCTATTATTTTGCTCTCTGGCTCTTGTAAAAGTAGTTCTTGTTTTGCTTGAATTATTGTAAGTGGTGTTCTTAATTCATGTGCTGCATTTTGAACAAATTCTGTTTGTTTTTTGTATGATTCCATTATTGGCTTTAATGTCATTTTTGATAATATATATGACCCAATTATCGCTATTCCAATTATTATTAAACTTCCAACTAATAAGGTATCTGTCATGTTATTTATTGTTGCAACTTCTCCATCTACATTTGCAAGTAGTTGTATATATATCTCTTCTCCTTCTGAAGTTGTTCCCTTTACTGTTATTCCTCTATAATTGTATTTATCTTGCACTTTTATTGAGTAGACTTTATCTGTTTTATTTTTATTAAATTCTATATCTTTAACATAATCATTATAAAATCTTCCTATAGTTTCGCTGTTTAATATCTCTCCTTTTGAGTCTCTTACTATACAAACTACTCTAGGATTAACTTTTGTTTCTATATATGTGATTTTAATGTTTTCATCTAATTCCTTTGTAATGACTTTTTTAACTTCTGATACTATATTTTTGTTTTGATATAATTCCATTGCCCTTATTAATTCTTTATCTATGGATTTATACATATATGTAGATACTTGATGATATATTATTGCATCAAAAATTATAAGTATTATTGCAAGCACTATAAATGCATAAAGCATATTTTTAACTAATTGTTTTTTTATTAATTTTTGCTCGTTCATTTTTACCTCTTTTTAATTTGACCTCTTGTAATTATATCACATAATTTATTAAATCAATATTAAAATTGTAGGGGCTGACTGAACTGTCTTCCCCCTACATTATTCTTAATTATTTATTTAAGATGCTATTTACTTTTTCTATTACTGAATCTAGTTTGCAGTCTTCTGAATTTTCTTCATTCCTCATTTTGAATTCTACCATTCCATCTGTAATTTTCTTTCCAACAGTTATTCTCATTGGAATTCCAATTAGATCCATATCATTAAATTTTACTCCGGCTCTTTCTTTTCTGTCATCTATTAATGTATCTATTCCCAAGCTATTTAGTGTATTGTATAATTCGTTTCCTGCTTTTAGTTGTTCTTCATCTTTTGGATTTATTACTACTACTGCAACTTTGTATGGAGCTACATTCATTGGCCAAATTATACCTTTTTCATCATTATTTTGTTCTACTATTGCAGAAAGGATTCTTTCAAGTCCTATTCCATAGCTTCCCATAACAACTGGATGACTTTGATTGTCTTCTCCTAAATAGTTTAGTCCTAAACTTTCTGAATATTTTGTTCCTAATTTGAATGTATTTCCAACTTCTATACCTTTTTTGAATACTAATTTTTTACCACAGTTAGGACAGGTATCTCCTTCTTTTACATTTACTATATCTGCTGATACATCATACTTAAAGTCTTTTATATTTGCATTTATATAATGATATCCTTCTTTGTTTGCTCCACAACAGAAGTTTTTCATTTTTAAAACTTCATTATCTACTACAATTTTTGCATTTAATCCTATTGGTCCTGTGCAACCTGGTACTGCGTTTGATGTTGCAATTAATTCATCTGTTGCAAATCCTATTTCTTTTCCTTTTAATACTTTTAAAGCTTTTACTTCGTTTAGCTCTCTATCTCCTCTTACAAAGAATACTACAAGTTCATTATCCACACTCATAAGTAATGCTTTAACTGTTTTCTTTATATCTAGTTTTAAATAATCACATATTTCATCTATTGTGTGATAGTTTTTAGTATCAACCATTTCTAGTTCTTTTTCTTCTTCATTGCATTCTTCATTGCATATACATGGTGTTACCTCTATGTTAGAAGAGAAATCGCAATTTTCGCAAAGTACAAGTATGTCTTCTCCAACATCTGTAATAGCTTGGAATTCTTCTGAAAGTATTCCTCCCATAACTCCTGTATCTGCTCTAACAACAGTATAATTTAGTCCTAATTCTGTAAATATTTTGTGGTATGCATCAAACATCTTTTTATATGAAACATCTAATCCCTCATAGTCTTTATCAAAGCTGTATGCATCTTTCATTGTAAATTCTCTTACTCTAATTAACCCTAATCTTGGTCTTACTTCGTCTCTAAATTTTGTTCCAATTTGATATAAAGTGTATGGTAAATCTCTATATGATTTAACTCTGCTCATTGACATAAACGCAAAAAGCTCTTCATGTGTAGGTCCTAGTGCATATTCTCTATTGTATCTATCTGTTGATCTAAACATACTTGGTCCAAATGCATTTTTTCTTCCTGATTTTTCAAAAAAGTCCATTGGTAAAAGCATTGGCATTTTTAGCTCATCTGCTCCCGCATTATTCATATTTCTACGAACTATTTCTTCTACGTTTTGAAATGCTTTAGTTCCTAATGGTGTTTTTGCATAAACTCCATTACTTACTTTTTTAATCATTCCACTTTTTACTAAAAGTTTTCCACTTACTGAGTCTTCATCACTTACATCTTCTCTTAATGTGTAAAAAAAGTCTTCACTTAATCTCATTTTTATTCCTCCTCTAGTATATAAAATACAAAAGCCCTAAGTTATATTTATTAACTTAGGGCGAATATTTTTATCCGTGTTACCACCTATTTTTAGAATTTCTTCTACACTCAAATAATGTCTTATAACATTATATCCTATGATAACGGTGGATTTCCGATAAAACTTACTTTTTGTTTTCAGTCCATAGCTCCAAGGCTGGTTCTATATTTAGTTCCTTAAAGTTTTTCACCAACCAACTCTTCTCTAAAAGTTCATAAATATATAATATTCCTCTTCATTGCTTTTAAAATATACTACTATTAATACCATAAAAATTGCGATTTGTCAATGGTTGTAATTTTTTAGCTACATATTTTTAATATTATTTCTTTGTATTGTTCTACTAGTTTCTTATAACTTTCTTCGGTAATGTATTCATTTACTTCATGTGCAGTTACTGGTCCTGGTCCTAATATTATCTTTTTATGAACATTTTTTAAAAAACTTGCTTCTGTTATAAAATTTGCTGTTTCTGCTATATCATTAGAATCGATTTCATTTATAAATGATTCTATGCTCTCTATTATTTTAGCACTACATTCATACTTTTTAGAGAGTTCTTCAACTTTTTCTTTAATTTCATTTATATGTTCATTATCAGTAATTCTAAAATCTAATGTTAAATAACAATTAGCAGGAATAGAATTTCTTGCGCTTCCTCCTCTTATTAATCCTATGTTCATTGTAGTATATGGTATTTCATAATTTTTATTTTTCAAAGGCTTAATATCTTTTTCATAAAACTCCTCTAATTCATATGAGAATTTTACTGCATTCAAAATTGCACTTTTACCTTTTTCGGGGTTGCTTGAATGAGCTTTTATACCCTTAAAATAAACCTCATATTCTAATAATCCTTTACTCCCATTTAATATTTTATTGTTAGTTGGCTCACCAAAAATCATTGTATCTGGAAATTCTTCTTTTGTTTTTAAAATATCATAAACTCCATTGAAATTAATTTCTTCATCGTATGTAAAATATAATTTCATCCCATATTTTAATTTATTTAAATTGACTTTAGAAATAGCTTCTAACATTGCAGCTATTCCACCTTTCATATCGCATGTGCCTAAACCATATAGCTTATTTTCTATTTTTGCTAATTCAAATGGGTATGTTTTCCATTCATCTATGTATTCAACTGTATCAGTATGCCCTAAAAAACCTAATTTAAATTGTTTTCCGATGCTACATATAAAATATTTTCCTTTGTATTCCGTTCTGAATCCCAAATTTTGCAGAAACTTTTCTAGGTATTCAATAATTTTCTTGTTTTCTTTGTCTTGAATAGTATTAAATTTTATTAAATCTCTTAATAATTTATATGATTCCATAAGTATCTCCTTAATTACAATTTAATCCAATACACCTGTGCTATTTTTCCATTTTCTGTTTTTACTTCTCTTTCTAATGCTCCCCCTGCGTTTAAAATTGTTCTTCTTGATGCTTCGTTTTCTTTATAGCAACCAAGCATTACTTTTTCTAAGTTAAGTTCTTCTTTGCAATATTTTAAAGCTTGTTCTAGCATTTGCGTTGCATATCCTTTTCTTCTTTCTGTTGGTCTTATTCCATATCCAATATTTCCTCCATAATTTCTTAAGAAATCATTCGCTAATTCATGTCTAATATTAATCATTCCAACAATTTTATTATCTCTTTCTCTCACTCCAAAGAATTGAGTTGTAACAGCATAATTATCTTGTACCGTTTCCTTTTTTGAATTACTTTTTAATAGTTTTAGCCATTCGTCATAGTTATCTATTTTATCCCATTTTGAGCAAGCATGTAATATTTTCTCTCCATTATCAAAATGCTCTTTTTTATATTCTATTGCTTGATTTTCATACTCTTTCGTTGGTATTATTAATTTTATTTTATCTTCCAAATTATATTCCAAACCTACTTCCTCTAGCTCTATATTGTGTACTTTTGCTTCTCTTTCTGAAACAATTTTTCCACCCATCTTTTTATAAAATTCTATAGATGGCTCATTTCCTTTTAAACACCAAATAATTAATTTTTTCATATCATGTTCTATAAAGTAGTTCTTTGCATAATCAAATAATTTACTTCCTATTCCATTTCTTTTAAGTTTTGGTTCTACATACAAAACATGTATTTCTGCATTGTGGCTTATATCATTTTTATCAGCTACTTTTCCAAATCTAATAACTCCTAAAATTTTATTTTCTTTCTCACATACATATATGTTATTGCTTTCGTTCTGGGAAAAAATGCTTTTCTTCCATCCTTTACTCATTTCATCTTCTTTCATACTGTCTAAAAATTCTTGGTTTATAAGTCCTTTATATGCTGTTTGCCACCCTCTTATAATAAGTTTTGCTATGTTATTTGAATCTTCTATTTTTGCTTTTCTAATCATAATTCTCACCCATATCTAAATAGTATACTTTACATTCAAATTTTTGGCTTTTGTCAAATTTTTCAAAATCTTCATCTTTAACATATTTAAATCCAGCTTTCCTCATTACTGCGCCAGATGCAGGATTGAGTACTGCATGTGCACATCTAAATTTATGTATTTTCTTTTCAGTTGCTAAATATTTAAGTACCTCTTTTACAGCTTCTGTTGTATAGCCATTGTTCCAATGTTTTTTTGCTATATTATAGCCTATTTCATATCTGCCATCTTCACTTGGAAATGCTCCCATAGCTCCTATTAGTTCATTGCTATCCTTTATAACTATTCCCCAATTAAAACATCCTTCTGTTTTACGTCTTTTTTCTTCTAAAAGTATATATTCTTTTGTTTCCTCTACATTTTTGTGAGTAGACCACCTTACATATTTTGATACTTCATCATCACTGGTCCAATTTTTAAAAACTTCTTCTGCATCATTTACTGTTAATGGTCTTAATATTAACCTTTCTGTTTCTAATGTTTTTTCTTCTTTCATACTATCACTCCTATACAAAAAAGCCTTATGAAGAAATCTTTAAGACTCCTCCATAAGACTTTAATCTTATTTCTGTGTAAGTAACTTTTGTTACTCTATACCGCTCGCTTTTGCTAGGTATACTCCTAAAACTTATTAGTAGTTTACCATATTTTTACACTAATTGTCAATACTAAAATATTGCCAAAATTTTCTATCCCCTTTGGCCCTAATCTGTTATCATATATCCTACTCCACGAATAGTTTTTATATATTTATCATATCCGTATTGTTTTAATGTTTTTCTTAATCCACTTGCATATACTTCTACTACGTTTGTAGTTGTAAATGAATCAAATCCCCATATTTTATCAAATATTTGCTCTTTTGTTATTATTGTTCCTTTTGAGTTTATAAGGTATTCTAATATATCAAATTGCTTTCCTTGTAGTATGATTTCTTTATCTTTTATAAATGCTCTCCTACTTTTTATATTCAACTTTAAATCTTTGAATTCTAACTCATCTTGCTTATATGCTCCATTTGTTCTTCTAATTATTGCTTCTAGTCTTGCTAGTAATTCCTCTCTTTCAAATGGCTTTACTAGGTAGTCATCTGCTCCATAATTAAATCCTTTTAGTTTGTCATTTAATGTGTCTTTTGCTGTTAATATTAAAACTGGTGTTAATACTTTGTTTTCTCTAAGTTTTAATAACACATCATATCCTGACATTTCTGGCAACATAAGATCTAATATTATTGCATCATATATATTTTCTTTTGCCATCATATATGCTTCATAACCATCATACGCTTGTTCTGTATCAAATTTTTTGCATATACATTGTTTTATTGTGTCTGATAAAGTTCTTTCATCTTCTACAATTAGCACTTTCATATTCTTACCTCTCTTGCATATTATATCACATTTTTATAATTAAAAAAATTTGTAGGAGAAAAGATTATAAATGGGGATGGAAATAACCTTTTCTTTTCCTACTTTGGGGTGATATTAATTTAGTCTTTCCTTTGTTGATATTTGTATTATATTTTTTTAATATTAAATTAATATTAAAAAATAGAAAGATTAAATCTTTCTATTTGCAATTTACTAACTTGTTTCCTTTATATTCTACCTTCATCGTAAAGAATTCTTTTTGTTTCTGCATTTTTTCAAAAAAGAATCTATCACCTTCCCATGTTGGTAATTCTAATATTTTATCTTTATCAATCCATTGCAAAGTACCTTCATTGCATTCTTTAAGTTTTCCTTCAAATTCACTTGCTGTAAATACATACATATGCTCTGTTTCCCATTTATCAGATACAAATGTTACTAGGCATCTTAATTTATATTTTGTTAATGTTAAACCAGTTTCTTCTTTTACTTCTCTAACTAAACATTCTTCTGGAGATTCCTTTTCTTCAAATTTTCCGCCTACTCCAATCCATTTTCCTTCATTTAAATCGTTTTCTTTTTTATTTCTATATAGCATTAAGTATTTATCATTTTTTTCTATATAACATAGTGTTGTAAATTTCATAATAATCACCATATATAAAGTAGCATAAAATTATTCATTTTACAATGTTTTATACTGTTTTTACATGCATTTTTGGCTTTCTTTATAACATATTTTCAAATTTTCTCCATTTTTTATGCCCAAAACTTATTATGCAGAGAAATTTCAAAAACAAAGGAGCCAGCTAAAGCTGACCCCAATGTTTCCGAGACATGCAATGCTTGTCAAGGAAAAGCTAACTTACTTGGTGATAGACTCCCAGCGTACTCTCAAGGCATAGTCCTGAATCTCTTCACCGTTTGAAAACGGAACAAAGAAGCCAGATTCAGTGTAGCCAGCTGCACGCAACTCGTTCAAAATTTTGTACCCTTTTGTAACATAAGTTTTGCCATTGCGGTAAACAAATACCACACGGCCATTGTTGCAACAAAAGTGTCCAAGGTTATCGCAGCGACAGTCCAAACAGTACTGATTCATGATGGGGTAGTATGTATCCTCAAAATAAAAGTGTTTTACCCTAACACCATTTTCAGGCATTTCAAAGCAATTTGCCAGAGTTTCTTCACTGATAGTGCCAATGTGACGTTCATCACAATAGGCTTCACAGTCAGAAACAAAATCTGCTTTATAAGACTGACGAGCATTTTCACGAAGAGCGTTCCACTTAAACTGTTCAGACTTGGGATAGTCCCCATTGCTAAACGGTACGTAGAAATATTCCTTACGGAAACCTGCGGAGCAAAGGGAACTAATGATGCTTCGAGTATTCGGAGTAACAAAGACCTCATTATCGGAAACAAAACAGACCGTTGAGTTATTTGTTGCATAGCAACCATTGAACTTCGGTGTCAGTTCCGAAACGTTGAGAACTTCCTCTTTAGCGAGCTGTGGGAAAACGGTAATCATGCCAGAATAAACCCGAACAGCTCCTTCCTTCAGAGAATCCATTGCGATGATGTTGTTAGCCATTTTTTTATACCTCCTAAAAATTATTTGTTGTCGATCATCATGAAGCTTTTGCTAACATGGAGATCTACCAAAAAAAATGGTTATATATATTATAGCATATTTACATAAAAAAATCAAAAGTTATATCAACAGTCGCACTTGCTCCAACTTAGTTCATTGCTCGGAAGCATCCTTTTCAAGTCCCTTTTCTAAGTATACAAAAAGAGATTAGCCATGCTAATCTCTTTTCTGGTGCGGATGAAGGGACTTGAACCCCCACACCGAAGTACTGGTTCCTAAGACCAGCGCGTCTGCCAGTTCCGCCACATCCGCATATTTTGTTGACATTGATTATTGTAGCATTTTATATGCAAAGTGTCAATATTTTTAATTAATTTTATTTGTAATTTTTTAAATTTTTTATGGCTTTGCAGGTCGTCAAGCATGACGACCTACAATATTTATCAAAAACTATTCTTCGTCTTTTGTTGTATTTATTTTTAATAGCTTAAATATTTCTACTATTATTACTGGTGCAAGTACTAACATCACTGTTTCAAATACATGCATTGCTGGTAGCATTACTAATCCAAATATATCTCTTAATCCTTGTGTAAATAGTATTACAAACATTAAACTTGCTGATACTACTGTTGCTAAAATCAATTTGCTATTATTAAATATTCCTGTTTTGAATATTGATCTTTTGTTATCTCTTATGTTAAATACATGTACTAATTCTGAAAGTGCTAGTACGTAAAATGCCATTGTTTGGCCTATTTTTACTTTTTCTTCTTGACTTACATCTGGTGTTGAAAGTCCAATTATGAATGCAGTAAGTGTAAGTAATCCTATCATTAATCCTTGATATACTATTCTCCATGTCATTCCTTTTGTAAATATTCCTTTTTTAGTATTTTTTAAAGGCTTTCTTTTCATTACATTGTCTGCTGCTGGATCTACTGCAAGTGCTAATGCTGGTAATGAATCTGTTACTAGGTTAATCCATAATATGTGTATTGGTAATAATGTTTCTATTAATGTTATATCTACTCCAAATTGCTTTGACAATAATGGTGTTATTAGTATTGCTAAAAATAATACTACTATTTCTCCTATATTGCTTGATAATAGGAATTGTATCGCTTTTAGAATATTATCATATATACGTCTTCCTTCTTCTACTGCAGATACAACTGTTGCAAAGTTATCATCTGTTAAAATAACGTCTGCTGCTTCTTTTGCAACGTCTGTTCCAACTACCCCCATTGCGCATCCTATATCTGCAATTTTTAGTGATGGTGCATCATTTACTCCATCTCCTGTCATAGCAACTATTTCTCCATTAGCTTGCCATGCTTTTACTATTCTTACTTTATGTTCTGGTGAAACTCTTGCATATACAGAATATTTTCTTACATTTCTAATTAACTCTTCATCGCTCATTTCCTCTAGTTCTGTTCCTGTAATTGCTTCATCATCATTTTCTAGTATTCCTAAACTTTTTGCTATTGCTATTGCTGTTATTTTATGGTCGCCAGTAATCATTACTGTTTTGATTCCTGCTTCTTTACATTCTTGTACTGCATCTTTTACTTCTAGTCTTGGTGGGTCTATCATACCTACCATACCAATATATGTTAAGTTAGATTCTAATTCTTTTATTTCTTCTGCTGTTGGTTTGTGGTCTAGTACTTTATATGCCATTGCTAAAACTCTTAATGCGTTTTGTGCCATTTCCATGTTGTATCTTCTAATTATTTCTTTGTATTCTTCTAAATCTGTTTTAATATCTCCTTCTAGTATATATGAATTACAATTTGCTAAAAGTTCATCTACTCCACCTTTTGTATAAACTACATATTGTCCATTTTCCTCGTGTACTGTTGTCATCAATTTTCTATCTGAATCAAATGGAATTTCTGCTATTCTTGGAAACATTCCATATACTGATGGATCAAAATCTAGTTTAAATGCCATATCCACTAGTGCTGTTTCTGTTGGGTCTCCTGTAAGCTTATCGTCTTCTGATATTTTTGTATCATTGCAAAGCATACTTGCATATACTAATTTTTTAATATCTATCATATCTGCTGATTCTTCTAAGTTTACAAGGTTTCCATCACAAAATACTTTTTCTACTGTCATTTTATTTTGTGTTAATGTTCCAGTTTTGTCTGAGCATATTACAGATGCACTTCCTAGTGTTTCTACTGCTGGTAATTTTTTAACAATTGCATTTCTTTTTACCATTCTTTGTACACCAATTGCAAGTACTATTGTAAATACTGCTGGTAAACCTTCTGGTATAGCTGCTACTGCTAAGCTTACAGCTGTCATGAACATGTGTATTGGTTCTTTACCATATAAAAGGCCAATCGCAAAAATTACAGCACATATTGCTAATGCTACAATTCCTAATGTTTTCCCCAATTTATCTAATTTTTGTTGAAGTGGTGTTCCTTGATCCTCTGCTGTATTTATTATATCTGCTATTTTTCCTACTTCTGTATTCATTCCTGTTTCTACTACTACAGCTTTTCCTCTACCATAAGTAATTAAACTTGAAGAAAATAGCATATTTATTCTATCGCCTATTCCTATCTTTTCGTCTTCTATTTTTGCTGCCATTTTTTCTACTGGTACAGATTCTCCTGTTAAAGCTGCTTCTTGTGCTTTTAAATTTACAGCTTCTATTATTCTTAAGTCTGCTGGTACATAGTCACCTGTTTCTAGTATTACAATATCTCCTGGTACTAATTCTTTAGATTGAATAACTTGAAGTTTGCCATTTCTTATAACTTTCGCAACATGTGAACTTAATTTTTGTAAAGCCTCTAATGATTTTTCCGCTTTGTTTTCTTGGGCTACTCCTATTATTGCATTTACTACTACAACTACTAATATAATAATTGTATCTGTAAACCCTTCTCCTTGTGCTACTCCAACAACTCCAGAGATTATTGCAGAAATTATAAGGATTATAATCATAAAGTCTTTAAACTGTTCTAAAAATTTTACAAATAAACTTTTTTTCTTTTTTGCTTTTAATTCATTTAGTCCATATTCTTCTTGTCTTTTTTTTGCTTCTTCTGCTGTTAATCCATTTTCTGCATTTGTTTTTAGTGTAGATTCTACTTCATCTACTGTTTTGTTAAACCAATTTGTTGCCATTGTTTTCCTCCTTATTTTTTAAAATATTTCTTACTGTATTAAAATTATCGTTTTCTGTTAAAACAATATCAAAATTTTCTTTATATCTTTCCAGGTTTTGTTCTATACTTTCATCTAAAAAGCCAAATGTTAATGTGTTTTGTAACTTTTCTTTGTCTATCATTTTTATATCTTCTATTAAGTCTCCAAACACTAAAGCTTTTTCTCTTTCTTCTATCTGGTTTCTTATATTCTCTGGTATTCTTCTATATTCTTTATTTGATGTTGCCATTATATTGTCCATATTTATTGTTGTTATTCCATTATTAAACTCAAAAAAATTAGAGACTATTTTTATATTATTAAACATACAATTTTCTTTTTCTAAAAAAGCTTTTACTATATTTCCTATTCCAGAAGACATAATTATTACTGGAACATTGTTATTATTCATTTCTTGTAAAAATTCTTTTGCCCCATCTCTTAAATATAATTTTGCATCTAATAATGCATTTTCTATACCTTCTTTTGTTATATATTTTGTTAAAAGTGTAAAGCTTTCTTTTGCCCATTCTTTCATTATTTGTTGTTTTTTATTTTCTTCGATTGTGTAGTCTAATTCTAATGGTCTATAATGCTCATATATCTTGGTTCTTTTTTCTAAACATTCTCCACCTAGATATTGTGGTATTACTCCCATTGTTGGCTCACTTTCTGCTGTTGTAAGAGTTCTATCGAAATCTGTTATTACAAAATAATTATTTAAATTGCTAAATTTATTTAATTTTTCTTTGCTTATTATGTATGGCATATTGCTCCCCTTTCATATTTGCACTGATATTATGTCTTATTTTTCCTATTCAATCAAAAAGACTTTTAAAGAAACTAATTTTCATAGCTCCTTTAAAAGTCTTGCTTACCGTTTTAGGTTTACTAACCAGTTTAAAACGAGGTTGTTGATTAGTAATTTTTAAGCTACTCCCTTTTAAAACTTATTAATATATTACATGGTATTTTTGCTTTTGTCAAGAAATTTTTATTTGCTTATATTTTTATATTTTTCATATTAGAAAATTCTCATAATTTCATTATATTTAGGTATTAAACCTTCTTTTTTATCTACTAAACTAGGCTTTACTTGATAAACTCCTGGGAAGCAGTTGCCTTCTACTATTACAGGTCCTTCTTCTGATATAGCTACATCCCACCCTACATAGGCAATTTCAGGTACAATTTTAGAACACTCTTTAACAAGTTCTACTGCTTCTTTAAACATTGGAACTTTAAATCCAACTATTTTTTCTCCAGAAATAGGATGTTTAGTATAAATATTATCTTCTCTATCTATTGCGTCTACATAAACATCTCCATCACTACTTACATAAGTATACATTCCTCCACTTGAGAAATTATCTACGACTCCACCATTTCCGATTTTTAGAACAGCTTGTAAAAAATATGACTCTCCATCTTTATAAAATGTAAACATTCTCATAGTATTTACAGACTTGTTATAAAGCTCGTCCATTTTTTCGTGTTGTTTTATACATTCTTCTACTAATAATTGGTTGTTCTCTAGCAATTTATTGTAAATTTGCTTACAATCTGTTGAAGTATCATAAACAAATTTTTCTACTCCGTGTCCACCCTCGTCATCTATTGGTTTAACAATAATTGCTTTATTTTCTTTTAGGAATTTTTCAAATTCATTATAATTATTATTTTCTAATACCATCCAATTTCTCTTTAAATATTTATTAAAAATCTTATTGAATTCTACTTTGTTTTCAAATTTATGAAAGCTAGTTTTATCATTGAATCTTTTTACAATTTCATTGTTTTTGCCACGAGTTAAATATGTTTTTCTTTCTTCTTTGTTTAAATTATAAAACTCAAATTCTTGATAGTCATAATATCCTGCCTGATATTTTAATCCACATTTAATCATATCTATTAATATAACTATATAATTTTTATTAATCTTTTTTCCAATATCTTTTGCTATTTTAAACATATTTTTATAATCCATTTTAATTATACGTTTAAATAAATATTTAATTTTCCCCATTATTATCACCTTAAAATAGTATACCATATAATTTTAAAAAGTACACATAATTAATAAATCAAATTGGAATTTATATAACTGTCTTTTCTTTTTCTTCTTTTAATTTTCCTTCTTTTACTTCTTGTAACAAATCATCTAGCATATATTTTGTGCCTTTTTTTAATAATATTTGTACTAAATCAAATCCTGGTCCTCTATTTCCCTCTATTATTAGTGGCCCATTTTTTGATATTGCTACATCCCATCCTACCAAATTTACTTTGTCATTTACTAGTGCTGCTTCAAGCACCATTTCTTTTATTTCTTCCCAATATGAAATTTGAAATCCATCAAATTTTATTCCTGTTATGCTCTCTTCTGATTCATTAAGTTTTTTATCTATTCCATTACCAGAAAGCTTTCCTGTTTTTAAATCTACTAGTACACCTTTTCCGCCTTGATGAAAATTGTCTGCTATTGTTTTTCCGTGAACCTATTCTTGCTGCTGCAAATATTATTTTTGATTTTCCGTTTACCGCGGCAGTCATTATTCTTAATGTGTTTATACTTTTTGGGCTCAAAGCTCCCCAATTTTCGTCTTGTTCTATTAATTCTTCTATAAAACATTTGTTATTTTTTATATCTTCAAAAAATTTCTTTTTATCTTTTATTGCCTTTATATTTACCTTTTCTACTCCGCCTCCGCCAAGTCCTACTTGTGGTTTTAAAACGAATTCTTCATGTTTGTTTATAAAATCTTCAAAATTTTTATATGTGTCATCTGGTGATAAAAAATCCCTTTTGGTAAATTTGCTAAAATTCTTGTGAAAATTTACTTTGTTTGAGAAAAATGGCGCATACTCTATATTTGCTAGTGTTTCATAAGCTTTTGCCATATTTCCTATTGTTACATATTTTTTTCTTTCTTTAAAACTTTTTTCATAGAATTTATAGTTTAAGTAATCTTGTAATCCTGACCCTAATAATAATGTTGATATTGCTGTATCTATAAACATTATAAATGCTGGTTTTTTATTCTTTTTTGATATTTCTTTTAAATTATTGTAAAATCTTTTATAATTTCCTGATAATGCAAAATTTATTATTCCCATTTTTTTAATCTCCTACTAAATTAAATTATATTTATTATAAAGCTTGTTTTATAGTTTTTCAACATTATTTGACAAAATTAATATAGTTGGACCTTTTCAACTCCTCAAATTTCAATTCAAAAATAAAAAGTTATAGTTTTCACTATAACTTTTTATTTTTGGTGGAGATGGAGGGAGTTGAACCCTCGTCCAATAATATTTCCATACAAGCTTCTACGACAATAGTTTATTATTAAATATTCCCTCTAATTCTTGTTAATAAACAAACTTGAATTTTTGGTAGTCTTTAGATTACCCATTATTTCCAAGACAAGAAATAATTTTGTTTCCTACTTTAATCGACGCTTTATCCATACCAGTAGGCCTTATGGTAAAACGACGTGCCATTAACTAGGCAGCGTATGCTAATTCTCTATTATCAGCGTTTATTTTTAATTTCTCGTTTTTTAAGTGGCCAACGAGAATCCACTTGTCGCAACTCATATTTCTACATTACTGTCGAAACCAATTACATCCCCATGTACATACTTTATTATACTATAATTATTGTTTGTTTACAATAATTTAGTTATATAAAGTATTTATATATTTTTCCATATTCTTTGCAGCTTCTTTTCCAGCTTTTATTGCTAAGCACACTGTTGCTTTGCTTTGACAAACGTCTCCTCCTGCAAATACGCCTTCTATATTAGTTTTGCAATTTTCATCTACTTTTATAAGTCCGTTTTCTAATCGTATTTTTTCTTGTTCTATTATTTCCTTATTTGGTTTTAGACCTATTGCAAATATTATTGTATCTGCATTTATATAAAATTCACTGCCTTCAATGTCTTTTACTTCTCCATTTGTTGTATCTGTTTTTATGCATTTTATTCTTTGTATTTTGCCTTCTTCTACATCTGCCTCTAATACTTTTGTATTGTATATTACCTCTACCCCGTCTTCGATAGCTTCTTCTAATTCTATTTCTCTTGCTGGCATTTTCTCTCTATTTCTTCTATATACAATTGTACTGCTTTTTGCGCCCATTCTTATAGCAGCTCTTGCAGAATCTGTTGCTACATTTCCTCCTCCGATTATTATCACATTCCCTAGATCATTTATTATTCTTTTTGCATTATATTCTTTTAATATATAATCAGATTTATATATTTTATTGCATTCTTTGTTAGTTAAATTATACGTGCTTGCTGTTTCAGCTCCAATTGCTACAAATATTGCTTTATAGCCATTCTTCTTCAAGCTTTCTATTGTTATATCTTTTCCAAATTCGATATTTGTTTGTACGCTTATTCCTAGGCTTTTTATTCTTCTTGTCAAATTTTGTGTAATATCTCTAGGTAGCCTAAATCCTGGTATTCCATAAGTTAGAAGTCCGCCTATTTCTTGTTCTTTTTCAAATATTGTAACTTCATATCCTTTTTTAGAAAGTTCTACTGCACATTCTATTCCAGCTGGTCCTGAGCCTACTATTGCTATTTTCACATTGTTTGGCTCTTTTTTATCATTTACATATATTACATTGTTTTCTCTAGCCCAATTATTCACATATTTTTCTAACTTATTTACTTGAATAGGCTCTCCTTTTATTCCTTTTATACAATTTCCTACGCAGCACTCTTCATAAGGGCAAACGTTAGAACATATATCACTCATAATGTTATTTTCTTGTAATATTTTGTATGCTTCTTCTAAATTGGCATTTTTTATTTGTTCTATAAATTGCGGAATATGTGTACTTATTGGACATCCTTTTTGACACATTGGTACCTTACAATTTAAACATTTATTTGCTTCGTTTTGTGCTTCTTGTAAACTGTTCAATTTTATTCTCCTTTTTTAATTTGGTCTAATTTAGGTAAATTGGATTTTGTTGGACTAAATTTATTTTTTTGTTTGTAGGGGTCGCAATAAATCTCATCTCCCACATCACATTTTTCACTTTAATTATGTAAATTACAATTTATATAATTTGTTTTGTTCTATATATTTATATACTTCTTTTGATAAATATTCTTGTACTTCGCTATTATTATTTGCTATCATTTCTCTTATTTTAGTTGATGAAATCTCATTTTTGTCTCTTTTTATGACTATATATTTTTGGTCTTTTATTTTATTATAGTCTTTCCATTTGCTCATTTTTTCGAAATTATCTGAGCCCATTATAAAATACACTTCGCATTTTTTAGAATATTTTTGATTAATCAGTTCAAATGCATCTACTGCAAATAATTTTTTGTTTTCTTTTATCTCTATGTCATCTACTTCTAAATTGTTATTGTTTTTTATAGCTAATTTTATCATATTTAGTCTATGTTCTGCCGATATTAGTCCATTTTTTATATATGAATCATTTACCGGAACAAAAATCACTTTATCTAATTTTTTTGTTTTTACTAAATTATTTGCTAATTCAATATGTATATTTGTTGGAGGATTAAAGCATCCTCCAAAAAATCCTATTTTCTCCATAACTATCCCTTATTTAAATAAATATCCAAATTGCTCATCTATTTGTTTTGTAAATGTTTCATTGCTGTCTGCATTGAATCTTATTACTTTAATATTTTTTGCATCTTTTTCTACTTCATCTGCTAATTTTAAGTATTCGTTTTGCTGTTTTATACTGCTTTCTACATTAAATGCTTGATATTGATGCTTGTCTCTTTTTATACGTTTCTCAAAAACTGATGTGTCTTTTAAGTATAAAACTACTAAATATATATTAAAATTTAATTTATCTAGTTTTTCTAATAGCATTTTATATGTGTCATCAAAAGAATATGGCTTATATCCTAGTCTTCCATATATTTCTTCTGTGAAAAAGGTTCTGTCAAAAATCATGTTTACGTCTTCACATGCTTCTATATATTCTAATAATTTTAGATATTTTTTTTCTATTTTTTTATGTCCTGTTTCAGTTTTATCTTTTATTCCTGTTAATCTATATAAATCTGTTGCACTCATTTTTTCTCTTAAATAGTTTGTAAATGTTGTTTTTCCTGCTCCTTGTGGTCCTTCTACTATTATTATTGTATCTTTCATTTTTTTCACCTTCACAATATAAAAATCATGCTTTTATTTTAGCATGACTTTTATATTATTTTCAATAGTTTTAATTATATTCTATTAAATAATGGTTCTATATTTTCTAGTTTTATACCGTCTTCTATTGTTGTAAAACTCCATTGTGGGTTTTGTATCTTTAAATATTCTCTTATTTTTTTACATGCCTTTGGCATAAATGGTTCAAACAAATTAGATAAGTTTGCTATAATAACTGCGCAAGTATATATTGTATTATTAAAGCCTTCTATGTCTTCTTTTTTCTGAATCCATGGCTTACTTTCATCGTAGAACTTATTTGCATATTCTACAAGTTCCATAACCTTTTGTGTTGCAGCCCTAAATTCTAGATTTTCTATTAAGTTTGAAACTTCTTTGTATGTTTTTTCTATCTCTACTTTTGCTTGTTCATCTAATTTACCATCTGGTATTTGTGTTAATTCTTTAAATCTTAATGTTCTATTTACTAAATTTCCAAATTTGTTTAATATTTCATTATTATGTGTTCTTTCAAATTCTTCAATAGTAAAGTTTGTGTCTTTCTTTTCTGGTCCATTGTTTATAATATGGAATCTTAATGAGTCTGTGTTATATTTTTCAAGCATTTCTAATGCTGTAATACCATTTCCTTTGCTTTTTGATATTTTTTCATCATTAATATTTAAATATTCTGTTGAAACTATTACATCTACCAAATGGAAATTGTCTTCTAGTCCAGCTAGTAGCCCATTGAATATTATACTATGGAATACTATATTATCTTTTCCATGACACATGTATATTTTGTTGTTATGGCCTTCTTTCCAAAAGTCTTCCCAGCTAAATCCGTTTTCTTCTGCTAATTTCATTGTATCTGTTAAATATCCAAGTACAGCTTCTATCCATACATACATTCTTTTAGTTTCATATCCTGGAAGTGGTATTTCTATTCCCCAATCTAAGTCTCTTGTTACTGCTCTATCTTTTAATCCTTGTTTTAAATATTTTTCTGTTTCATTTCTTGCATTTACTCTCCAGAATTGTTTACATTTGTCTGTATTTGCTTGGATTATATCTTGAAATCTAGATAAAGCAAAGTATAAATTTTTGTTATCCTTTTCTACTGCTTTACTTCCGCAAACTAGGCAAACACCATCTTTCAATTCTTCTACTGATGGAGTATGTCCACAATTATCACATTGATCTGCTTTTGTTATTTCCCCACATTCTGGACATTTAATCTGTATCTCTCTATCTTGTAAAAACTTATTACATTTTTCGCAATATGCTTGTGGTTCTATTTTTTCATATATATATCCGTTGTCATATAGTTTTTTAAATATTTCTTGAACTTTTTTAGCATGATATTCTGTTTCTGTTTTTGAATATAAATCATAAGAAAAATCCATTGCTTTAAATGTTTTTAAAAATTCTTCATGGTATTGATCTGCTATTTCTTTTGGTGTTCTTCCTTCTTTTTTTGCTCTTTCTGTTATTGGAGTTCCATGGCAATCTGTGCCTGATACGTAAAGTACATTATCCCCATTAATTCTATGATAACGTGCTAAAATATCACCAGATATTAAACCTGCTAAATGTCCTAAGTGTAAAGAATTATTTGCATAAGGCCATGCTCCACCTATCAAAATATTTTTACTCATTAATTATTCCCCCATTGTTAATAATATAATATTCAAATTTTATCACACTCATACAAAAATAGCAAGTTTTAAAACTTTAAAACTTGCTATTTTGCTTATTCTAATTATACTTTATTCCAAAACCAGTCTAAACTATTATCGATATTTTTCTTTTTATAAAATTTACAAGCAATGTCATCTACCCATAAATATCCGAAGAAAGATATAAATATCATTATAAAGTCTATTCCTAAGCTTCCTACTAGTGCTGAACGTATCTCTTCTATGTTTGCTTGTGGCAAGCTAAGTTGTACACTATGCATCAAAATTAATACTAAGAAGAATATTAATGCTGCTGCTGGTGCAAATGGTTTTTTTATTTCCTTTCCTAAGAATGTCAATAATACTGTTGCTGTTAGCAAAAGTATTAAAGTTAATGGGTTCGTTAAATCAATAATGAACATTTTGTTTCCTCCTTTGTTTTTTACTTGAATTTATTTTTCTAGTATACATCATACTAGTTTTGTAAACTAATTTAATTTTTCTTCTATAAGTTTTGCTATTTCTTCTGCTTTTTTATCTATATAATTTTTATCTTTTCCTTCTATCATAACCCTTATTAATGGTTCTGTTCCAGAAGGTCTAATTACAACTCTTCCATCATTTGCAAATTCATTTTCTACTTCTTTAATTTTAGCTTGTATTTCTTCGTCTTCTAAGTATTTACTTTTCTTTTCTGAATTTACCTTTGCATTTATTAATACTTGTGGATATATTTGTATTATATCACAAAGTTCTGATGCTAAAACATTTTTTTCTAATAAAATCTGTATTAGCATAAGAGATGTAAGTATTCCATCACCAGTTGGATTATAATCTAACAGTATTATATGTCCTGATTGCTCTCCACCTAAGTTGTAACCGTTTTTCAACATTTCTTCAAGTACATATCTGTCTCCAACTTTTGTTTGTTTTAAATTTAGGTTGTTTTTTTCTGCAAATTTATTTAATCCCATATTACTCATAATTGTTGCCACTAATGTATCATTATTTAATTTGCCTTTTTCTTGTAAGTACTTCGAGAATATTGCAAGAAGTATATCTCCATCTATGAGATTTCCTTTTTCATCTATTGCTAAGCATCTATCTCCGTCTCCATCATAGGCTATTCCTAAATTTAAGTTATTTTCTAAAACAAATTTTTTTAGTCCTTCTAGATGTGTTGACCCACAATCGTGATTTATATTTATTCCATCTGGATTGTTGTTTATTATTTTATATTTTATTCCTAATTTTTTAAAGACTTCTTCAGCTACTTTATAAGTTGCTCCATTTGCCACATCTAATCCAACTACGAAATCGTCTTTTAAATGTTTTTCTATATTGTCTTCAAATATTCTTCTAAATAAGCATACATATTCATCCAATAAATGGGTTCCGTCTTCTGCTGTACCTATTTTATTATGTACAGCTATTAATTCATTTATTTTTCCAGAATCCATGACTTCTTCTATTTCTTCTTCTATTTCGTCTGATATCTTCATTCCTTTATTACTAAAGTATTTAACTCCGTTAAATTCAAAAGTATTATGTGATGCAGATATTACAACACTTGCATCTGCTTTTAATTTTTTTGTTAAATATGCTACTGCTGGCGTTGGCATAACTCCTAGCGATTTTACATTTGCGCCATAACTTAAAAATCCTGCTGTCATTGCACTTTCTATTAATGTTCCAGAAAGTCTAGTATCTCTTCCTATTAATATAGTTGGTGCATGGTCTGAATGTTTAGATAAAACATAAGCACCTGCTTTTGCAACTTTATACACTAGCTCTGGTGTAAGTTCTGTATTTGCTATTCTTCTAATTCCATCTGTTCCAAAATATTTTCTCAATTGTTTGCCTCCTAATATAAGATATTCATCTAATGTTTATTATATATTGTTTGATTGTAAAAAAGCAATATATTTTTATTTTGTTCCGAATATTCTATCTCCTGCATCACCAAGTCCTGGTATTATGTATGCATGTTCATTTAATTTTTCATCTATTGCTGCACAATAAATTTGCACATCTGGATGTTTTTCTTGCATTGCTTTTATTCCTTCTGGAGCAGCTATTATGCATAAGAATTTAATATTTTTAACACCTTTTTCTTTTAGTAGTTCTATTGCATCTATTCCTGAACCACCTGTTGCAAGCATTGGGTCTAATATTAAAACTTCTCTTTGAGCTATGTCTTTTGGTACTTTAAAGAAGTATACATTTGGTTTAAATGTTTCTTCATCTCTATACATACCAACGTGTCCAATTTTAGCATTTGGTACTACTTGAATTATTCCGTCTAGCATACCTGTTCCAGCTCTTAGAATTGGAACGAATGCATAATTATCTTCGTTGATTTTTCTTGTTTTCATTTTTTGAATTGGAGTTTCTATTTCTACATCCTCTAATTTTGCATCTTTCATTGCTTCATAGCAAAGTATTGTAGCAAGCTCTGATACTATCTCTCTAAATTCTTTTGTTCCTGTTTTTTTATCCCTTAAAATTGCTAATTTGTGTTCAACTAATGGGTGTTTTAATTCGATTACTTCCATAATCACTGCCTCCTTAAATATTTTATTTTAAATTTACATACGCTCTGGCATTTCCATTCCTAACAATTCTGCTCCTGTTTTTAATACTGTACCAACAGAATATGTTAAGAATAATCGTGCATTTTGAACGTCTTTGTCTTCTGTAATTATTCTATGTTCATTATAATATGTACTAAAGCTTTGACTTAAATCTATTAAGTACCTAGCTAAAATTGATGGCTCATTCTTTTCTGCAGCACTTTTTATAACATCATTAAATTGATATATAAGTTTTAATGTGTCTAGTGCTTCTTTTTCATTTATTTTTGAAAAATCTATTTCTTCTATTTTTGGCATATAACCGGCTTTATTTAGTAAGCTTCTTGTTCTTACATAAATGTACTGAATATATGGTCCTGTTTCCCCTTGGAAATTAAGAAGCATATCCCAATCAAATATTTCATCTTTAATTCTGCTATTTGATAAATCGTTAAATATAATTGCTCCTACTCCAACTTTTCTTGCTACTTCTTCTTTATCTTCTAATTCTGGATTTTTTTCATTTATTATATCTTTTACTTTATCTATTGCTTCATTTAAAATATCTTCTAAAAATACTGAATTTCCTTTTCTTGAACCTATTTTTTCTCCGTCTTTATCCACTACAAGTCCGAAAGGAACATGTACACAATTTTTAGCATAGTTTTCATATCCCATCAATTCAAACACTTTAAATACTTGTTTAAAATGTAACGCTTGTTCATTTCCAACTACATAAATCGCTTTATCAAAATTGTATGTATTCATTCTATCTTTTAGAGATGCTAAATCCCTTGTTGCATATATTGTAGTTCCTGCAGAAGTAATTATTATACATGGTGGCATATTGTATTTTTCTAAGTCAACTACTTGTGCTCCTTGAGATTCTTTTAATAATCCTTTCTCTTTTAATTCTTCTACAACAGGTTCCATTTTATCGTTATAGTATGCTTCACCATTATACGAATCGAACTTTGAATTTAGTAATTTATATGTTTTTTCGTAGTTTTCTAAACTTATCTTTCTAATATGTTCCCATAGTTTATATGTTTCTTGGTCTCCATCCTCTAGTTTTTTAAACTCTGCTCTTGCTAAGTCTGTGAGTTCTGGCTTTTCTTTTTCTTCTTTGTTAAAACGTATATATGTTTTTAATATGCTTGACATTTCATCGTTTTTAAAATCATATTCATCTTTCCAAAGTTTAATTCCTGCCATAACTTTTCCAAATTGAAGACCCCAATCTCCTAAAAAGTTAATTCCTACACTATTATATCCTAAGAAATTATATATTTTATATAGAGCTCCTCCTATTACAGTTGAACGCAAATGCCCAATATGAAATGGTTTTGCAATATTTGGTGCTGAATAATCTATTACAACATTTTTTCCTTCTCCTAATGTTGATGAACCATATTTTTCTTTGTTTTCTGCAACAGCTTCTAGCACTTCCTTTGCTAATGTTTGCTTGTTTACGTATATGTTTAGATATCCACCTACAACTTCAATTTTTTCTATTATGTTTTCGTCTATTTTTATGTTCTCTTTTATATCATTTGCAATCATTGGTGGTGCTTTTCTCAATTCTTTAGCAAGTTTAAAACATGGAAATGCATAATCTCCCAAATCGCTATTTGGTGGGATTTCTATATAATTTTCTAATTCTTTGCTATCTAGATTAGTTACTTCTGCAATTTCTTTTGCAATTTCTTGTTTAAAATTTACCATTCTACTTTCTCTCCTTCTAGTCCCCTAAACAAATATCTAAGTCTCTTGCCACTCTTACTAAATCATCATCCATTGTTACTCTTTTTATGTTTGTGCTTTCTGTTCCTCCAGAACGTGCTCCTATTTCTTTATTATTTCCTACAACTTCTTCTAATGTTACATATCCTAATCTTCCATTTTGTAATGTTACTAATACATTAAACTTACCTTCTATAGCAAGTTCCATTGCTTTGCTTCCATATTTTGTAGATAGGACTCTATCAAATGCTGTTGGTGTTCCTCCTCTTTGAACATATCCAAGTACAGTATTTCTAGATACCATTCCTGTTAACTCTTCTAGGTCTCTTGAAAGTTTTTCTCCTATTCCACCAAGTCTTATGTTGTCTAATCCTGCTCCATCATGCAAAGTTCTTTTAACTGTTAGTTCTCCACCTTTTGGTTTTGCTCCTTCTGATACAACTATTATACTGAATTTCTTTCCTTCTGCTTTTCTTCTATTTATTTTTTCTACTATTTTCTCTATATCATATGGTATTTCTGGAATTATTGCAGCATCTGCTCCTCCTGCTATTGCTGATTCTAATGCAATCCATCCTGCATATCTTCCCATTACTTCTAATGTCATTATTCTGTGATGGGATTCTGCTGTTGAGTGCAATCTGTCTAGTGCCTCTGTTGCAACAGATACAGCTGTATTGTACCCAAATGTTATTTCTGAATGTGCTACATCATTATCTATTGTCTTTGGAATTCCTATTACGTTTAATCCTCTTAAAGAAAAGTCTCTTGCTGATTTTTGTGTTCCGTCTCCACCTAATGTAAATATACAATCAAAGCCTGCATTTCTTACATTTTCTACTGCTTTAAAAGACATATCTTTATATACTGTTTGTCCATTTTCTTCTACTGGATAATTAAATAGGTTCGTACTATTTGATGCTCCTATAATTGTTCCACCTCTATGAAGTAAACCTGATGCACTTCCATTTGATTCTAATTTTATATAGTTGTTTTCTAACATTCCTTTATAGCCTTCTATATATCCATAGCATTCTACGCCATGTGTTTCGGCTGTTTTTACTATTGCACGAATTACTGCATTTAATCCTGGGCAATCTCCGCCATTTGTTATTATTGCAACTTTTTTAACCATTTAAAAATCACCTCAAAAAAATCTTCTAAAATTTCTCTGTATATTATATCAATAAAAAAAATATTTACAAGTTATTTGTAAATATTTTCTTTGTTTTTTATTGCGTAGAAAATATATATTTGTGCTTTAGCTCAAAACATATTATTGTTTTTTAATTGCTCTATTGATTGGCGTACCTACTACTGTAACATTATCTTCTACATTTTTTAAAACTATTGCTCCTGCTCCTATTTTTACATTGTTTCCTATAATAATTGGGCCAAGTATTTTGGCTCCTGCTCCCACCATTACATTACTACCAATAGTTGGATGTCTTTTATTTTTGTCTTTTCCTGTGCCCCCTAAAGTTGCTTGATGATATATTGTACAATCATCTCCAATTTCTGCCGTTTCCCCTATTACAATTCCCATTCCATGGTCTATAAATAATCTTTTTCCTATTTTTGCTCCTGGATGTATTTCTATTCCTGTAAAAAATCTTCCCATTTGTGAAATTATTCTTGCCAAGAAAAAGCATTTATTAATATAAAAAAAATGAGCTATCCTATGATATACCAGTATATGAAAACCTGGATATAATAGCATAACTTCTAATATATTTCTCGCCGCCGGATCTTTTTGCATTATATTTTTTGCATCTAAATACAACTGTTTCATATAAAATCACCTAACATATAATATACAAATTTTAATTTGTATATTATATGCATTAATTTTATTTATTGCTAATATGTATTATTTCTGCACCTACATTTAATTCTCTTGAAACTATGTTTTGTATTTGTGCCACTTCCTCTGGCTTTAATTCATCTGCTTGTATTACAACGCTTATACTACCTTCATTTGCAAATATTACTACATTTTTAAACCCTTTTGCAATTATTAAATTTTCTGCTATCATTATTGCATTTTTTGTATTGTTTATATTGTTTATCTTTTTTAATGCTTCTTGTTTTTGTTCTGCTGTTGCATTTGCATTGTTATACATTTCTTGATATGTTTCTAATGTTTCAGAATACATTGTATTTCTGTCTAATTTTGATGTTATAAAATAATAATCATTTTCACTTTTTTTACTTTCTTCTTGCTTTTGTTCTGTTGCATTTGTTTCTACTAAATTCTCTTGTTCATTACTCATCTCATTACTAATAGCATTTTCATCGTTTTCTACTATTGCACTTTCTTCTACTTTGTTTTCATTGTGTGGAACTGTGCTTACAAATTCTGCATCTCCAATAGTAGTATCAGTTCTTTCTGCTATTGTACTTGTTTCAACATTTTCTTGATTTGTTGTAAAATTTAAGTATCCTGCTGTTATTAGCATTAGTGAAACCACCAATACTATTAATTGATTTCTTTTTAAAATCTTCATAACTCTTCTCCTTTTGTTCTTAAATTGACATTTCAAAAACTTGTATTCTATATGTAGAAACTCCTGTTACTGCCGAAACAGCTTGAATTATGTTTGTTTTTATAGCCGGATTTGAAGCTCCTTCTGCTGTAACTATTGCGCCCTCTATTTTTGGCATAATTACTTTTTGCGTAATTGGAGTTTTTTGTCCGTTTTTTTCTTCATATATAATCTCTTTATCTGTATCTGTTTGTTCAATTTTTCTTACACCTCCATTTGTATCTGTTTCTTCTGTATTGTTTAAAGTGTTTTTTTCGTTATACATTGCCACAACTTCACTAGTTTCTGAATATGTAACCAGAACTTTTACCTTTCCAACTCCTGCTATTTTGGATAGTATGTCCTCTAAATTCTCCTCTAAATTATATTCATTAAGCTGACTATTATTACTGTCTATGCTATTATTTATGTTTTCTGCTAGTTTTTTATATGATGCATTGCCGTTCTCTTGCTTTGTTTCTTCTTTTTTTCCTCCCCATATTGTATTTATTGCAATTATAGTTATTATTAATAGAATTAAAAATACTACAAGATTTTCTATGTTCTTTTTGTTATTTTGCTCTTTTTGTTTTGAAATAGATTCTTTAAATTTTTTTATGCTTTCTTTTAGCATTTTTTCTGCCCCCTTATTATTCATTTATATGAATTTTTTCTTTTTCTAAATAGTATGTAGTATTTATATATTCTTTAAATTCATTTATTTCCTTTTCTGTTACTGTTTTATCTTTGTTTTCTATTATTTCATTACTTTGCACATTTTTTGAGATATTTACTTCTTTTATTTGATTTACATTGTTATTTTTCTTACTTGCTTCGTTTTTTTCTACTTTCATAACTAAGCTATTTAGCATTCCATATCGATTCTCGTCTTCTGTTTCTATGTATACATTTAGTGAAGTTATATTTAAATTCTTTTCATTTGCTCTTTTTCTTATGTCTTCTTCTATTTTCTTTTTATATGTGTTTTCTATATATTTATCTGTATCTATTTTTAGTGAATTATTCTCTTGGTATGTACTCATTTGTTTAGTTGTATTTTCAATCAATGTATTTATATTGGTTTTTGTAAACTTGTTTATTAATGGATATATTATTGTAAATAATATATATACTCCTATTACTGTTTTTACATATTTTTTATTTTTTCCTTCTGGCAAAATTATTTCTATAATTGTTGCAATTATTACTGCTAAAATTATCCCTTGTGCCCATGAATTTATGAATTTTATCAAGTTTTAACACCTACCTATACATCATTCCATTATTAGTTATCTTTATACACATCGCTAGTCCAATTATTAGTAGCACAGCAACAAAAAACATTATCCCAAGTAATACTTTAAATGTTCCTCCCATTTGTTCTAATAATGAAACTATTTTTTTATCTGCTATTGGCTCACATATTGCAGATGTAAAGTAATATGCTGTTGTTAATAGAGTTAATTTTATAATTGGCATTGCACATATTCCTATTATTACAAACATTCCAACTATCCCTATTGAATTTTTTATAATAGATGTAGAACCTAATACAACATCTGCTGAATCTCCTAGTGCTTTACCTACTACTGGTATAAAAGTAGATGCCGCAGCTTTTACCCCTTTTGCTGTTAGCCCATCAACATTGCTTGTTAGTGTTCCTTCCATTGAAAGTATTCCAACAAAAATTGTAATAATTAATCCTAAAAACCATGTGATACCCGATTTAAAAAAATTGGAAAGTTTTCCAATTTGAACTTTATCTGATAAATTTGAAATTATTCCTAATGCCGTTGCTATAAGTGTTATAGGAAGTACTACCAATGTTATTGTGTTTCCTATAAAAACTACTGCAAATATAATTAAAGGCTGTATTAAACTAACAGATGCAACATTTCCGGGTAGCAGACATTAGTGCTAAAAGTATTGGAACTAGGCAGTTTATAAATCCAGTTAAATTTGCAATTGATTCTTTTATTACAGATATTATTGTTGAAAAATTAGCCATTATTAAAGTTACTATAAGTATGTATTGAATATAATATGTAATTTGAGAAACGCTTTCATTTTCTAGGTTTTCTGTAAAAGCCTTCAAAATACTATGTATTATTATTACTACTATTATGCTTCCTAACAAATAAATAACATCTACTATTTCATCTCCAAATAACATTATTATTTGTTTAAGAAGTCCTTTGTTATCTATCTCTCCTTTTATTGCAGAACTTAAAAAGTCGTTTAGACTGATATCCGGAAAAACTTCTTTTGTATATTTTTCTCCTTCTTTTATAAATGAAGAAATATTTAATGCATCCATTTGAGAAGAAATAATTTCATCTGTTGCATAAGTTATGTAGTTAACAAAAGAAAATATTAAAATAGAAAAAATTAATAATATTTTTTTAATCATTTGGTCTCCTATGTTTTTTATGGCAATATATTTATTACTAACTCCAAAAGTGCTGTTATTATTGGAATTGATATACTTATAATTATTATTTTGCCTCCCAAATCTATTTTGCTAGCTATTGCACTTTCTCCAGAGTCTTTACAAATACTTACTGCAAATTCTGTAAGTATTGCTATTCCTGTTATTTTTAGTATTATTTTTAAAAATTCATTTCCTATACCCGCTTTTTGACTTATATTAGATAACAAGTTTATTATTGAATATAGCTTGTCCATTACCATAAGCAATATAATGGCTCCTGCTATTATAGATGCATAGATTGTAAATTCAGGTTTGTACTGTTTTAAAATAATTATAAGAATAAGTGCTACTAATCCTACACCTATTATTTTTACAATTTCCAATTACATTCACCCTTTACAATCCAAATATTGTTCTAACAGTATTAAATAATGTGCTTATTTCTTTTATTACCATTGTTAAAACTATTACTAATCCGTGCAAGAGTAGTCATCATTGCTTGGTCTTCTCTTCCAGCTCTTACTAATACTTGATGTAATACAGCAACTAATATTCCTATTGCCGCTATTTTAAATAATAAATCTATGTTCATATTTTTACCCCTTTTACATTAATATTATTACTATTGCCATTCCTATAAGCATTCCAAGCGTCCTATACATTTTTTCGCTTTTATCTCTTTGTTGTTCAGCCTTTTTTATTTGGCTCTCCAAAAAATCAGTAGTTATTTCTATTTGGTTAAGTTGACCTGTTACATCTGTTTTTCCTAAAAGCTTACTTAAATTTGATAAAGCTAATCTATCTTCATCATTTATATTAAGTTCTTCCATATTTAATGCTAAATTCCATGCTTCCCCTGCGGCTAAAACCTTCATTTTTTCACTAGCTACCCCAAAAACATTAGAAATATTAGAATTTGTATTTTTTGATATTTGTTCAAATATTTCTGGTATTGGTTCATACGTATATCTTATTTTTGTTTTAAAAATATTAAGTGCATTTTTAAATTCTTTTAGTTCGTTTACTCTATTTCTATATTTATTTGATACCAATATTCCTATAAGTGAACATGATAAAAATATAAATGTATATATTACAATTTTTAATCCTAACATAGTTTAATCACTCCATAATCATGTATTCTAAGTTTTTTCTATCTAATGTATATACTTTATCTATTTCCGCTTTTCTGATTTTGTCATTCAAAAATACTATTCTTTCAAATATATGTAGATTTAACAAGGTTTTTAAATTTGGATTTATAGATATTTCCTCTAAACTTGCACCATGTGCTGTAAATATTCCTTTTATCCCTGAGCATACGGCATAATTTATTGCCGAAATCTCTTCTTCTTTTCCTATTTCATCTGCAACAATTACTTTGGGTGACATTGATCTTATAAGCATTGTCATTCCTATTGCTTTTGGAATATTGTCTAAAACATCTGTCCTAATCCCCACGTCATTTTGAGGCATACCTTTATACATTGCTGCAATTTCTCCTCTTTCGTCAGCTATACCCACATTTATTCCTTTAAATTCTATTTTTTCTATTCCTGTACTAATTCTTCTTACTAAATCCCTTAATACTGTAGTTTTTCCGCACACCTGGTGGTGACACTATTAAAGTTGTGTAGATATTATTTTCTTCTGTATTTAACACATATTTCAAAAGCTTATTACTACATCCTTTTATTTCTTTTGCTATTCTAAAATTTAAGCTTGATATGTAATTTACATTACTAACTTTGTTGTTTTCTATAACACAACTTCCGTGTAATTCCTATTCTATGTCCGCCTTTTACTGTAATAAATCCTTCACATATTTGATTTTGGAAAGAATAAATTGAATTATCGCAAACTTTTTGCATAGTTTTTAATATGTCTTCTTGTAAAATATTGCATTTAAATATTTCTTCACGTTTATTGAATTTTAATATTAGAGGTTGTCCTACTCTTAATCTAATTTCTTCAATTGCTTTTAATTTTTCTTCTGTTTCAGTTTCAAAAAAGTCTGTTAATATTTTTAATATTTCTTCTGGAAAATAATTTAATATATCAGAAACTAGCATATATACTCCTTACCTTATAACTTGTCCTTAAATATATATATGCTAGTTTAAAAAAATTAGAACTAAAAAATTGTAATTTGCAAAGCAAATTACAATTTATCTTAATGCTTGTATTTTTACTAAATTACCATCTTTTAGATTATACTTTTCTCTAAAATTTATGTTAGATACAATTTCTATTATATTTCTTTCATAGTCACTTTCTTCTTTTAAATTTTTTTCTGACCTTACTATATATGCTTTTTGCTCTAGCAGTACACATTCTTGTACTTGTACATCATATTTTCCGCCATATTCTTCGGCTTTTATTGTATACGTTGATTTTAAATTATATGGTTCGTTCAATTCAATATTTAGTGTACCTGGGTATAGTTTCATATTTGTTTTTTGGTAAAACGCTTCTTTCATCATATTTACAAATGTTTTTGCTCTTCCCATTCCTGCTACAACTTTTCCTTCTAATATCATATTTTTCCCTCTTTCTTTTTCTATTATAGTTTAAAAAATAAATTTGTCAATTGTTTCGGAAAATTGGAATTTGTAACTATATTCAAAATTAAAATATGCTGTTTGCAAATTGCAAAGAAAAATGTCGTTTTTACTTGATTTTATTCAAATAATATTTTAAAATTAACGTAAATAATATTTTGGAGGAATCAACATGAATATTAATCCTATTATAATTGGTATTGCAGGTGGAACTGGTTCTGGTAAAAGTACTCTTGCAGATAATATAAAAAAAGAATTTGCTCATAACATAACAATGATATCTCATGATTGTTATTATAAAGCTCATCCAGAGCTTCCTTTTGAAGAAAGAACAAAATTAAATTACGATCATCCTGATTCTATAGAAACAAGCTTGCTTATAGAACATTTAAAGGAATTGAAAAAAGGAAATTCTATAGAAAGACCTGAATATTCATTTATTAATCACCAAAGAGAAGATAAAACTGTTACTGTAGTTCCTAAAAAAGTAATTATTGTAGATGGTATTTTAATTTTTGAAAATAAAGAATTACGTGATTTAATGGATATTAAAATATTTGTAGATACAGATGCTGATATTCGTTTTATTAGAAGACTTTTAAGAGATGTTCAAGAAAGAGGTCGTACATTAGATTCTGTTGTTACACAATATTGTACAACTGTAAAACCAATGCATGAACAATTTGTTGAACCTAGTAAGAAATATGCTGATATTATTGTTCCAGAAGGTGGATACAATACTGTTGCATTAAATATGATTATAGAAAAAATTAGAAGTATTATTTAAAAGAAGTGGCTAATTGCCACTTCTTTTATCTATATAAGTTTTATTCCGTTTTGTTCCATTATTTTAAAAGCTATTTCATTATATTCTTTCCTATTATGATTTGGTGCATCATAAGTTTCAACTGCATTTTTATATATTACAACATCTATATCCAAGTCATTTTCGTTTATATAATTTTTTAATGGTATAGCAAAATTCATTATGCATAAATCTGTACAGCAACCACATAAAGCTATTTCTTTTATGTTGTTTTCATTATTTTTTATATAACTATAAAAGTCTTTTGTTAAAAAACCAGATGTTGAATTTTTTCTAATTACTTTCATATTGCTTTCATAAGGTTTTAATTCTTCTATAAGGTCAGCCTCTTCAGTTCCTAAGATACAATGTTTTGGAAAATTCTCAAACTCTTTAGAATTTTCGTTATGTCCTTCTTGGATACTTATTATATCATTTTCTTCTTGGACATATTTTTTAATTAAATTTATAATATTTGGTGTTATATTATTTATTCCTTTATCTGCAAGAGCTCCTTCTTTTACAAATCCATTTACCATGTCTATTACTAATAAAAGCTTTTTCATATTAAAAGTCTCCTTTTTATTTATTTGAAACTATAAAATTCCAACTGTCTTTACACATATCTTCTATTCCTTTTTCTGCAACCCATCCTAATTCTTTTTTTGCTTTTGAAGGGTCTGCATAACATATAGCTATATCTCCAGCTCTTCTTCCAACAATTTTATACTTAACTTCAACATTATTTACCTTTTGGAATGTATTTACTAAATCTAATACAGAATATCCATGTCCTGTTCCTAAATTATATATTTTCACTCCTGCTTCTTCTCTAATTTTTGCAAGTGCTTTTAAATGTCCTTTTGCTAAATCTACTACATGTATATAATCTCTAACTCCTGTTCCATCTTTTGTTGGATAGTCATTTCCAAATACACTTAATATTTCTAGTTTTCCACTTGCTACTCCTGTTATATATGGCATAAGATTATTTGGTATATCATTTGGGTCTTCTCCAATTAACCCACTTTTGTGTGCACCTATTGGATTAAAATATCTAAGTAGTGCTATACTAAATTCATTATCTGCAACATAAACATCTTGTAAAATTCTTTCTATAAATAGTTTTGTTGTTCCATAAGGATTTGTTGTTCCTCCTGTTTTACACTCTTCTGTTATAGGTATTATTTCTGGATCTCCATATACAGTTGCTGATGAACTAAACACTATTCTTTTACAGTTATATTTTTTCATTAATTTTAGTAATACTAAAGTTCCTGTTATATTATTATGATAATATTCTATTGGTTTTACAACAGATTCTCCTACTGCTTTTAATCCTGCAAAATGTATTACAGATTCTATATTGTTTTCTTTAAATACTTTTTCTAGATTTTCTTCATCTAATATATCAACTTCATAAAATTTAAAGTCTTTTCCTGTAATTTTTTTTATTTTCTCTAAAGCTTCTGGCTTACTATTTACAAAGTTATCTACTATAACTATATCCTCTCCCGCTTCTAATAATTCTACAACTGTGTGACTTCCTATATAGCCAGCTCCTCCTGTAACTAATATTGCCATATTACATTCCTCCCTTGTGATTTTGTTTTTTATTATATATCAAAATAATTAATTATACAATTCTTTATATATTTCATAATCCCTTAAGATTTTTCTTACATAATTATTGGTTTCTTTAAATGGTACATTTTCTATATCTGTTCCATCTTCTTTTATTGTTCCGTTCTTTATCCAGCTATCTACATTTCCCATCCCTGCATTATATGCAATTATTGCTAATGGATAGTTGTTATTATAATGGTTTAATAGGTATGTAAAGTATTTTAACCCTATATTAATATTTAAGTCTGGTTTAAATAAATCTTCTTCTGTAACTTCAAGGTCCATTTTGTTTGCTGTTTCAAGTGCAGTAATTTCCATTATTTGCATTAGCCCTATTGCATTGCTTGACGATTTTGCATTTTCATCAAAATTGCTTTCTGCCTTTATTATTGCATAAACCATATATTTATCCATATTATATTCTTTCGCATATTTTACTACATATTCACTATACTTTAGTGGATATAGCTTTTTCATTATAATGTCATCTATTTTTATAACTTTAAATAAAATAAAGATTATAGATGCTAATATTAATAATGTTATTAAAAATTTTAATAATCTTTTCAATTTTTTCTCCTTTTGTTTTTAATTGATGTGGAAGGTGTGATTCCAAATCTTATTTGGCTTCGTACCAATTATACCCTTCTTCCACTTCTGCTAGCAATGGAACTTTTAATTTTATTACATTTTCCATTTCTTCTTTTACAATTTGTTTTACCTGTTCTTTTTCACTTTCTAATGTTTCTACCAATATTTCATCATGTACTTGTACTATCAATTTAGATTTTAAGTTGTTTTCTTTTAGTTTATTATATACATTTATCATTGCTATTTTCATAATGTCTGCTGCTGTTCCTTGTATTGGAGTGTTCATTGCAACTCTGCCACCAAATTGTCTTACCATATAGTTATTGGATTTTAATTCTGGTACATATCTTCTTCTATGGTAAAGAGTTTCTACATATCCTTTTTCTTTTGTTTCTTCTACTATATTAGTCATAAACTCTTTTATACCATTATATTTATCAAGATATTGTTCTATATATTCTTTAGCTTTTTTCCTAGGAACTCCTAATTGTTCTCCTAAACCAAATTCACTAATACCATAAACTATTCCAAAATTAACTGCTTTAGCTTTTGTTCTTTCTTCTTTTGTTACTTCTTCTAGTGGTATGTTAAATACCTTTGAAGCGGCTTGTGCATGTATATCTTCATTATTGCAAAATGCTTCTATCATATTTTTATCTTCTGAAATATGTGCTAACACTCTAAGCTCTATTTGAGAATAATCTGCATCTACAAATATACATCCTTGTTCAGGTTTAAATACTTTTCTTAATTTTCTTCCTAATTCCATTCTTGTAGGTATATTTTGAAGATTTGGATCTGTTGAACTTATTCTTCCTGTTGTTGTAACTGTTTGATGAAATTTAGAATGTATTCTTCCTGTTTCATCTATATATGGGATAAGTCCTTCTACATAAGTAGAGTTTAGTTTTTGTAATTGTCTATATTCTAATATCTTTTCTATTACAGGATGCTCATATTTTATTTTTTCTAATACATCTACATCTGTTGAATAACCTGTTTTTGTTTTCTTTTTAGCTGTAAGTTTTAATTTCTCAAAAAGGATTTCTCCTAATTGTTTTGTAGAATTTATATTAAATTCTTCACCTGTAAGTTCATATATTTCTTGTGTTAAAATATCTATTTTTTCTTGTAGCTCTTTCCCGAAATCTAAAAGTTCTTGTTTATCTATATATATTCCTTCATACTGCATGCTAGCCAATACTTCTGTTAGTGGCATTTCTATTTTATTAAATAAATCTATGCTTCCTGCCTCTTCCATTTTTTGTGTTAAAACATTATATAATTTATATATTGTATACGCATAAATATATGTTTTATCTTCTTTTGGTTGTTCTACATTATCAAATAATGTAATTTGTTCTGCTTCTGTTTTTTCTGTGTTTGATAAATATTCTGCTATATCAAAGTTTATATATTCATTTGCTAGATATTCTATTGTATATTTATTTATATTTGAATTTAAAATATACCCTGCAATAGCTATATCAAACATAAGGTTTTTAGCTTCTATTCCTTTGTCCCATAATATTATAAATTCTTCTTTTTGTTTGTAACTGCATTTTAGTATATTCTTGTCCTCAAATATATCTTTAAAATCTTGTACGTTTTCTACTGAAAAACATTTATTAGTTTTTGGAGAATAAATTATAAATTTTTCTTCTGTTAGATAATAATACATAGCTTTATTTTCTTGTATTTCTTGTTTTAATTCTGCTAATTTTGTTTTGTCTACAATTTTTTCATGTTCAATTTCAGTATTGATTTGCGAATCGTCCAAAGGTTCGCCATTTACATTGTCTTGCAATGCAAATCTATCTATAAATCTATTAAATTTAAGTTTTTTAAATATTTCTAATACTTCAGGTTTGTTCCATTCTTCTACTTGGAAAATATTCAAATCTTTTTCTATTGGAGCATTTATATCAATTGTTCCAAGAGTTCTAGAAAGATATGCCAAGTCTTTGTTTTCTGATAATTTTTCTTTTAATTTTCCTTTTTGCTCATCTATATGGTTATACACTTCATCTATACTTTTGTATTGCTTAATTAGATTTAATGCTGTTTTTTCTCCTACTCCTGGTACTCCTGGAATATTATCTGATGCATCTCCCATTAGTCCTTTTACTTCTATTAAATCTAATGGCTCTAGTCCATATTCCTCTTCTATTTTTTCTACTGTATAATCTTCTGTTTCGGTTTTTCCCATTTTTGTTCTTGGAATTCTTACTTTAATATTTTTGTCTATTAGTTGAAAACTATCTCTATCCCCTGTTAATACAGTAACTTCTAGCTCCTCCTTTTGCCCCCATTTTGCAAGAGTTCCTAATATATCATCTGCTTCATAGCCTTCTTTTTCTATTATGCAAACATTCATTGCTTTTAATGTTTCTTTTAATATAGGCATTTGCATTGCTAATTCTTCTGGCATTCCATGTCTATTTGCTTTGTACTTATCATACATTTTATGTCTATGTGTTGGAGCTTTTAAATCAAATGCTACTACTAAATATTCTGGTTTTATATCTTCTAATTCTTTAAATAGTATGCTTAAAAAGCCATATACCGCATTTGTATATGTTCCATCTTCTGTCATAAGCATTTTACTTCCCATTATCCCATAAAAAGCTCTATTTATTATGCTATTTCCATCTATTAATAATAATTTGTTCAAAGTAATTTCCTCCTCAAATTTTTACATATATATATTTGTCTGTTTCTACAATCTCTTGCTCCTTAGTTTTGTCGTCCAGTGCATAATATTCCTTTAGGCTTTCTTTGTATTCTTCAATCTTTATTTGCCTCTCATTGAAATTATACCCTAAAGAATTTATAAACTTTGTCATTTCTACTCCTGGCTCACTAAATGCATATGAAGACCAATATATTATTGTTTCGCCTTGACCCACTTCTAGTTCTTCTAATTTAAAATTATAATTTTTAATATAATCTTCATACAAATAAAATATTGGTTTTGTTTTATCTTTTACATTTTCATTTATTTTTTTAGCAATATCAAATGCTATTGATTTTTCTTTTTCATATTCTACATATTCTTTATAAAAATTATTATTTATTTTTTGTGTTTGATACATTAAAATAATTAGACTTAAGCCAATCATAAAATAATATATGTATCTATTTTTTCTTGCTATTACTAATAGATATAGTATTATAAAAGCAATAGTTACTGACCATGAAGTATTAATTCTAAGTAAAAATTTTAATTGCAATATGTTTATCAATATATTTGCAATTATAATTCCAATATATATAAAAAGATATAATAGTTTATTCTTTTTTACAGCTATAACTGCTGAAACGCATAGTCCTAAAAATATTAAGTATATATAACCTTTTATATATCTCGCCATACATGATAATACATAACATAGCAATTCAATTGATTGATTAAAAGTTTCTTTTGTCCATTTAATTCCTTTATATGCAAAGTTCTCTGGCAATATATCTTTTTTAAAAAATTGTATGCTTTCTGATATTAATAAATTAAAAATTATTCCTAAAAATAATAAACCAAACGCAGTTATTATCCACTTTAGTATTTCTTTTGCACTTTCTCCGTTTATTAAACTAATAAATGATATTATTAATACAAATACTACATATGTTTGGCAACATGACTCATACATTGAAATAAATAAAGGCATAATAAGAGTGCTTGTCCAATAAATTTTTTTGTCTTTATATTTATAAAAATTTTCATAAAATAACATTGCAATTATAATTAATGCAAAATTTGATAATATATTGGTCAATGATGAAGTTTGGTACATCATTTGAATGTATAACATTGGCGTAGAAATTAGTATTCCAGCAAATAAAATAAGTTCATAATCTTTTATCTTTATTTTTAGATTTTTTCTTATAAAAGAACATAAAACAATTGCCATACAGATTGTTAAAATTATTACAATGCTTTCTAGCCAAATTGGAGTAAATTTTGTTATTCCTAGTAATTTATAAGTAACAACAGCACCCCACCTATTTGCTGCAAACCAGTATCCTTTATTTAAATATCTATCGAAACATAAATCATCTATCCCAACTGTAAAATGTGTAAAAATGAATCCATAGCTTAAAATTGTTACAATTATTATAGCTGTTATATATTTTTTATTATTCAAAAAATATTTTATGTTTTCCTTATATTCTTTGCATATTTCTCTCATTTTAATTATCCTCTTTTTTAATTATGTATTTAGGTCTTTTTTTAATTTCTAAATACATTTTTGAAATATATTCTGAAAGTATTCCTATTGATATTAATTGAACTCCTCCCATAAATAATATTGCTGTTATTATTGAAGCATATCCTGGAACATCTTTTCCATATATCAATGTTTGTAAAATTATTACAATTGTTGAAATTATAGCTATTATTGATATGCAGAACCCCATTAATGTTGAAACCTTTAAAGGTGCAGTTGTAAATGATGTTATTCCTTCTATTGCATAACTAAATAGTTTTTTAAAACTCCATTTGGTTTTTCCTGATTTTCTTTCAATATTTTCTATTTCTATATATTTAATATTAAATCCAACCCATGTAAAAATTCCTTTTGAAAACCTATTGTATTCTTTTAAAGATAGAATTGCATCAACTACTTCTTTTTTCATAAGTCTAAAATCTTGGACGTTTTTTTCTATTGGTATAAACATTCTCATCATTTTATAAAATAATTTAGAAAATGCACTTTTAATAGCAGGCTCACCTTTTCTATTTTTTCTTTTAGTTGCAACAACATCATATCCCTCATTTATTCCTTTTATCATTTCTAATATTGTTATTGGTGGATGTTGCAAGTCTGCATCTATTAATGCAACTAAATCTCCCGTTGCATTATTTAGTCCAGCATATATAGCCGCTTCTTTTCCAAAATTTCTTGAAAAACTAATTAGTATTACATTTTTGTCTGTTTTTCTTATTTTTTTCACTTCTATTTCTGTCTCGTCATTACTTCCATCATTAACAAAAATGATTTCATAGCTATAATTTTCTTTTACTTTTTCAAGTGTTTTTATAATTTCTTCATAAAAATTATTTATATTCTTTTCCTCGTTATAGCAAGGTACTACTATAGATATTTTTTTCATTTTTTCCTCTTTCTATATAATAAAGAAAAATACAAAGCTTAAAATGCAAAATAATATAACCATGTATTCTATAAGTTCTTTTATTATATCATTTTTTATAAATTCATCTAGAACCACACAAATAGTTACTATTCCTGTAAATATAGTTGGAACAATATATCTAAAATCCATTGTACATAGATATGGATATTGAATATTAAAATGATAATAACTAACTATATTTATAAAAAATGTTATTAATAATATTTTAGTTACAAAAGAATTGTTGTTGATTTTTTTTATTTTTTTTAACAATATAAATATACATATTGCTGTTGTTGAAATTATTATCAAATTTATTATTTTAAATAACGCTACATATATGCCAATGCTGTTGTTATAAGCAAATTCTCCTAATATTGAAGTTTTTACTATATATGAAAAAATGTTACGATCTCCTGGAATCACACAATACGTATATCCAAACATTTCTTTAAAAGATATAGTTAAAAATCTTTCAAAGAAAGAATATTGACCTACATATAATCCATCAGCCGGCAGTAGCACCCATCCTATTTTTTGATTAAACAGCATTAAATTTCTTATTGGATGCCACAATCCCAGTGGAAGTGAAATTACACCAAATAATAAAAATTTTCCAAATAACCTTAATAACTTGTCCTTTTCCGTTTTGTGTATTTCAAAAATTTTTTTTATAAAAGTATACATTATAGGTACTGCCATTATTGCTCCAGATACTTTAGTCATAACTGCGCAGCCTGTAATTACAGCCAGAACGGATGTATTTTTTATATTCGGATCATCATTCCATTTTATTAAATATAATATAATATAAAAACTTAATAATATCATTAAAACATCATTGTTTATACTTCCTGCTAAGATTATAAATGTTGGGTGAAAAGCCATTACTGCCATTATAAGTATTTTGTAAATATTTCTAATTTCAATTTTTTCTACTATTCTATATGCAACAAGCATTATTAACGAAGAAAAAATTGCTGTTATAATTTGTATTCCTTCTATGCTTCTAGCTAAACCAACATTAAATAGATTATTTACTTTTAACCAACCTGCTGCTATTAAATGAAATAGAGGTGGATGATAGAATTGAATACTATTTGTATCAGGTAATTTTCCTGTTTGATAAATTGTATATATGTATCCTAAGTGTCCTTGGTCATTTATACTATAAACATCATGTTGTCTTTCAGTAATTGGAGTATATATAATATACATTGCTCTAATTAAAATTCCTAAAATCATAATTATTAGTACTATGTCTTTATAATTTATTCTTAACTTTTTAATTCGTTTTATTGCATAAAACACTCCAACTACTAATAGTATACTCACTATTGTTATAATTTTTATATTGTTTTCTAATATAGGTTCTATTATATATATAAGTATAAAATATAGTACTATACTTATATAGCAAGCAATAATTTCTTTTTTATTCATATTACTCTCCTTTTAGTATATGCACATATACATTACATCATCTTTAAATACAATTTGTTCTTCTGAAAATGTATCCCAGTTTTTATTTTTGAAATTATTATTATATGTTTCAGAATCCATTTTTACTATTGTTATAGGCTTCTGTAAATAATATTCCAAGACTTCTTTTATGCAATAATAATTTGCCGTTGACCTTTCTGTAAACGTATTCTTTATTTGTTTTGATGAATAAAAACTTCTATTGGTATCATTAGTTACCGCAACTTTCGTAATTTTTACGTTGTTTTCTTTTTCATAATTTTGAACCATCTCTTTTATCTTATATCCAACTTCATTATCAATCTCATTTTCTTCTATATTACTTTGTGATATTGTTATATAATTGTATCCTGTATATAATAGCATTGCAGTTATAATTATTACTGCTATTCCTCTTTCTAGCTTGTTGCTATAATTTATTTTCATAGTGGCATAAGCAAAAGAGATGCCTATAATAGCGCCTATAGACATACACATTCTAGCATTTATAAAAACATCTTTCATTGTATATATTGGCAATATACATACTGCTAGTGCAATTAATATTGTAAATAGATATTGGGCAAGATAACTTATTTTTGCTTTTAACGAAATAAAAAATGAAGTAATTATAATTATATATATAAATATCCCTCTACATATAAAATCAAACCCATTTATTAAAATATCTTTCGAGATACTTTTGAAAGATTTAAATATCATAGCTAAGTTTATATTATGTTTGTCTGAAAATCTTTCTTGTTTTACATTCATTAAATTAGTACATACAAAAATAAGTAATGTAGTAGTTATAAAAGCTATTACTAGAATTGTTCCTGCGAGGAAAATGTCTTTAATTGTATTTTTCCAGTTTTGTTTGTCATTCTCTAGATTTACTATAAAACTAAATATAACAGCTAATGTAAAAAATATATTTACATTTCCTTGATATAAAATAGTGGCAATTATTACTAAGTTTAATGCTTTTAAATATTTATGTTTTGAATCTCCAAAAAAAATTCTTAACCCTATTATAGAAAACAATATACTCAAACATATTATTCCGGATTCTGCGTATAGTAAAAATTCTAATGCAAATGGATTAAATATAATTAAAAAACTTGACGCCAAAAGTAAGTACTTGTATGCATTATTTTCAGCTCCCATTTTCTTCAAAAAAAGTTTATATAATAATATAGTTGAGAGTGTCAGTGCTATAATAGCTACAACTTCCATAAATATTATATAAGCTTTATATGAAACATTTAGAGTATCTGCTAGGAAAAAAGAACCCGCAGTTATTATTCTTCCACTTTTTAAAAAATATTGCTTTGCATATTCTTTATAACCTAACACTACCACTTGATATGTATCTGGTGCAAAGTGCATTTGTATAATTAGTGGATATGTTATTGTTAAAGCAAATAAAAGTATAATTATAAAAATTAATATATCTTTTTTACTAATTAAATTCATCTATTTCTCCTCATGATATTCCTTTTCTGTATTTACATTCCAAATGTTTTCTTTATCTTTTATATTGTCTTTTATGTTTTTTGTTGCTTCAAATGCTGTTACCATTGAGTGATCCATGTTATTGTATCTATGTTGTCCATTTCTTCCTATACAATATAAATTATTAAATTCATTTATATATTTTATAAGCTTGTCTATCTCCGAATATGTATCGAAATATGCTGGATATGCTTTTTTTACTCTTTCTCTATGAGAATCTAATACATCTTCTTTTTTTATAATATTCATTTTTTCAAGTTCTTCTGTTGCAAATTTTATAAACTCTTCATCACTCATATTCCAATACTTATCATTTTCATTACAAAAATATTCTAAGCCTATCCACACTGTTTCATCTGGTTTTTCTACCATATATGGTGACCAGTTATTAAATATTTGTATTCTTCCTAATTTTACATCTGGTTCTTGAACATAAATCCAGCAGTCTGGAACAATGTTACCTAATGTTTTTATTTTTGTTTTGTTTTCTAGATTTAATCTTTTTACAAGTAATCCAACTGTTATGAAGTCTCTATATGGCAAGCCATTTGCAATACTTTGTATTTTATCTGGCACTTTTTCTCCTTTAAGCCCTCCAATTAAATCTTTTAAAGGCATTGAAGATATAAATATATCCCCTTCTATCTTTTCTGTTCCATTTTTTGTTTCACATTCTACTGATTTTACAGCATTTTTCTCTATATTTATATTCTTTACTAGATATCCTTTTTCTATCTTTCCACCTAGATTTTCTACTTCTGCAGCTAAGGTTTCCCAAAGTTGACCTGGACCATATTTAGGATACCAGAATTCTTCTATTAGAGATGTTTCTTTCTCTTTATTGTTCTTCTTAAATACTTTTGAAAACATATCTTTTATTACAGCTTTTATTGATAACCCTTTTACTCTTTGTGCTCCCCAATCAGCAGAAATTTGTTTTGGATGTCTTCCCCACAATTTTTCTGTATACTTTTCAAAAAACATTCCATATAAAACTTTTCCAAATCTATTTATATAAAAGTTTTCTAATGAATCTTCTTTCTTTTTAACAAATATAGTTTTTAAATAACTGAATCCTGCTTTCATAGTTCTTACAAATCCCATATTTGCAAATGTTTCTTTTTTCATGCTTACTGGATAATCAAAAAACTTTTTTAAATAATAAATTCTAGAAACCCTGTTTCTTAAAAGCATTACTCTGTCTTCTTTTTCTGGATCTGGTCCACCTTTTTTCAGCTTTTTTTCTCTTCCGTAATTTTTTATCATCATATGATGGTTGGCCTTGAAGAGGCATTAAGTTCTCCCAAAAATCCATAACTTCTTTGTCTTTAGAAAAAAATCTGTGCCCTCCTATGTCCATTCTATTTCCATTATATCTAACAGTTCTAGAAATTCCTCCAATCTCATTTGTTTCTTCTAATATTGTTACTTCATATTGAGTGTTCTTATCTTTTAACAATTCATATCCAGCAGTTAATCCTGCTGGCCCAGCTCCTATGATTATTACTTTCTTTTTGTTCATTTGGTTATTACCTCTTTCATTATTTCTTTTATTTTTTTGCTTTTTTCAATTTTATATTCTGTAATACTATATCATGTTTTTTAACTTTTTGCTACCAATACTCTTTAGTATTTTTATCCAAAATATATTCTAACCCTTTTATAATTCTCTATGGTATTATTCTAAAACGACATACTTTTCAAAATATGTTACTTTATATTCCTCTTCATCCAATTTCAAATTTTTATATGTTTTATAGCTAAGAACATATACATTACCTTCTTTTCTCTCTACGATTTCAGGTATATAAAAATAATACTTGTCGAAGTGCTTTACATTTTCAAATTCTTTAATCTTTACATCTTCAAAATATTCCACCGTTGAATAAAAATCTTTTGGATTCTTTTTATTATAAAACAGTATGTATATATATGGTTCTTTAAAATTATACTCCATATATATTTTTTTATTTTCTAATGAATCTATATATTTAATAGTATCTTGAATTCCATCTACAAATTCTGCTCCTGTGTATTTAGTTGAAAAGTAATTGGTTGCAAAACCTATAAATGAGGCACCAATTATTATTGCAGTTACCAGTAAAATCCATTTTTTATCTTTATATAGATCTAATATCACACTTAATCCTAAAATAATATAATAAATTATAGGTAACATTATTATATTTATTCTTATAATTCCAGGAGTAACCATAAATAATAGTAATATTGCTGACAAAAACCATATGTTCATTATTTGATTTGTTATATGATATTTTCCGTTTTTAATTATAGCTTCATATGCTCCTATTAAAAATAATGGCATAGAGTACCAATATGTAAGTCCCCACAAAAAATTCTCATCTTGCATTATTAAGATTTTCAACGATGTTTTAAAATTATTTATACTGTTAAGAATGAAATTTGATGAAAAAATAGAGCAATTTCCCTCAAATCTGTTTATGAATAATCTTGGTATGGTGAATCCTAAAAATTTTATTTCTGGTAAATCAAATGTATTTATTAGGATCATTATAATTATTGGTGATGCTATAACTATTGCAATTAAAATTGCAATAAATGCGTTTTTAAATTTTATTTCTTTTTTTATCAATAAGAATGGAATCGTTATAATTGAAAAAATTGTGACAAAAAAATACGATGTTCCATAGGCATAAGTAGAAAGTCCTATCAGTGCCCAGCCAAGATAAAAAATACTCATTTTGTATTTTTTTATTCCTAGCGTCATAAAAAGTATTGCAAATAGTACTACATTAGGAAAAATATTAGATTCCAAGCCATATCTAGCTTTCATTATATGCCATGGACATATAGCTAAAAATATTACACCTATCGTTGCTATTTTTTTATTAAAAATATTTTTTAATAAGTAATACATTGCAATAATTGAAACACATGATATTATAGCCATTGGAAGTCTTACTGCAAATTTTGTAAGTCCTAATATTTTTATAAATGGTATCAATATATATGTATATAAAGCATTCTGTCCACTTCCCCATGAAATTAAAAATACAGGATAACTTTTTCCTAATCTGTCTGTTCCATAATTTAAGATTGAAAAGGCCTCATAGCCAGCAGATGCTTCATCTGGAATTAAGCCATTTGGCATTTTTTCTAAATTAATAAGTCTTATTATGAAACCAACTGCCATAGCAAAATATGTGATTAGTTCATACTTATTTTCTTTTAATATGTTTTTAATTTTTTTCTTTTTTCTGCAATCTCTTATCGCATTATTCAATACAAATACTGGCATTATTATTGAAAAAGCAATAAGAATTATATTTTCTATCATTAGTGTAACTCCTTATATATTTTTTGTTATTGTCAGGCATACTTTTTTCGAATCGTAATACAATTTCATTCTCCATTATCTCTTTTTATCTGCTTACTATATCTATCTTCTTCCGAAAACACACATCCACAGTATTTTTGCATATATAAGCCTAGTTCTCTAGCTTTTGCTTGTCCTTCTCTAAAGCCTACTCTAAAATCTCTGTATACAAATTCTAATCCATATTTTTCTGCTAGTTCTTCTCCTACTTGTCTTAGAGCTTCATGGTTTTGATATGGACTTACTAGCAAAGTTGTAGAAAAGCTATCATATCCATTTTCTTTTGCAAATTTTGCAGTTTGCTCTAGTCTTACCCTATAACAATAATTTACACATCTATTTTCTAAATCATTAATTACGTTCTTGCAAAATTCTTTTAATCCGTAATTCTCTTCAAATATAGCATTTACGCCAATACTTTTTGTATATTCTTTTAAGCAATCTCTTCTTGCTTTGTATTCCATGTATGGATGTATATTTGGATTAAACCAATATACAGTAGGTTCTATGTTTTCACTTCTTAATTCATCTATGCAGTACACACTGCAAGGTGCACAACATGTATGTAGTAATAGTTTCATTTTTATTCCTCTTTTATATTAATTTTCTCGTCTATTATATATTCTGGTCTTTGCTTTGTATCATCATAAATTCTTGCAATATATTCAGAAATCATCCAAATAGAAACTAATTGAACTCCTGCAAAAAATGTTATTGCAACCATTAAAGAAGTCCATCCAGAAGCCAAATTGTTCCATTTAAATATATATGATAATATTGCATATATAAGCAATATGAAAGATATAAAAATTGACACAATTCCTATTCCTCCAATTATCTTTAGAGGTTTAGTAGAAAAGCTTATTATCCCATCTGATGCTAATTTTAGCATCTTTTTTAATGGATATTTTGTTTTCCCTGCAAATCTTTCTTGTCTTTCATATTCTATTGGTTTTTGTTTAAATCCTACCCAACTAAAAAGTCCTCTTAAAAATTTATTATGCTCTGGCATTGAATTTATAACATCTACAACTTTTCTATCTACTAATCTAAAATCTCCTGTATCTTTTGGTATTTCAACATCTGACAAGTCATTTAATACCTTATAAAACATTTTGGCTGTCATAAGCTTAAATTTAGATTCGCCTTTTCTTGTTTTTCTTTTTGCATATATAACTTCATTTCCATCTTCCCATAATTTTAGCATATCTACTAATAATTCCGGTGGATCTTGCATGTCACTATCAATTATTAAAATGCAATCACCTGTTACAAATTTTAGTCCTGCTGTAACAGCTGCTTGATGACCAAAATTTCTAGAAAAAGATATTACTTTTGCCTTTTCATCCTTTGTAGCTATTTCCTTTAAAATTGGTAATGTTTTATCTTTACTTCCATCATTTACAAATATAATCTCATGATCATAGTTTTCTAAACCATTTAACACTTTTTTTGTTCTATTGTAGCACTCATTTGCTACATCTTCCTCATAATACATTGGTATAACAACAGATATTTTTTTCATTTAATTTCCTCTTTCTATTCCTAAATGTTTGTATGCACTTGGTGTAGCTACTCTTCCTCTTGGAGTTCTTGCTATAAATCCCATTTGCATTAGATATGGTTCATACACATCTTCTATTGTTTCTACTTCTTCTCCTATTGTTGAGCTTAAAGTTTCTATTCCAACTGGTCCTCCAGTATAGTTTAATATAATTGTTTTTAGTATTTTTCTGTCTATATTGTCTAAACCTAAATCATCTATTTCTAATTTTTCTAATGCTATTTTTGCAATTTCTTTTGTTATATTTCCATCCCCTAAAACTGCTGCGTAATCTCTTACTCTTTTTAATAACCTATTTGCTATTCTAGGAGTCCCTCTAGAACGTTTTGCTATTTCTAAAGAACCTTCTTTATCAATATTAACCTCTAATATTTTTGCTGACCTTCTTACTATTTGGTCTAAATCTTTAACATCATAAAGTTCTAATCTATGTACTATTCCAAATCTATCACGTAGTGGCGTTGTAAGTGATCCTGCTCTTGTTGTTGCTCCTATTAGAGTAAACTTTGGCAAATCTAATCTAATTGACCTTGCACTAGGCCCTTTTCCTATTATAATGTCTAGATTATAATCCTCCAAAGCTGGATAAAGTATTTCTTCTACACTTCTATTTAATCTATGAATTTCATCTATAAATAAAACATCATTTGGTGAAAGATTTGTTAAAAGTGCTGCTAAATCACCTGGTTTTTCTATTGCAGGTCCTGATGTTATTCTTATATTTGTATTCATTTCGTTTGATATAATACTTGCAAGAGTAGTTTTTCCAAGTCCTGGAGGTCCATATAATAAAATATGATCTAGTGGTTCATTTCTCTTTTTTGCAGCTTCTATATATATTTTCATATTTTCTTTTACCTTAGTTTGTCCAATGTATTCATCTAATGTTTTAGGTCTTAAAGATACCTCTGCTCTTTCTTCTATTTCATCTTGCAGATTTGGAATTAATAAATTTTCATCCATATTCATTTCTCCTCTTAAAATCACTTCTAAATTATATATTTAAACTATAAAAAAAGCAATAGTAAAAGAGCTTGTATTTCTCTTTTATCTATTGCTTTGCTTGCATCTAAACTACATAAAATAGTATACAGAAAAAGTGTAATAAACTTCCTAAAACTATAAATAAATGGAATATAGAATGCATATATTTATGTTTTCTTCCAAGTCCATATAATACAGCACCAATTGTATATGCTATTCCTCCTGCTACTAACAATATCAGTCCATTTTTTCCAAGCACAACAGGTAGTAAATCTGCTCTAAATATTACCACCCATCCCATTGCGAGATAGCAAATCATAGAAAATTTTTTATATTTCTCTAAATCAATAGCATTCAAAACTATTCCTAGTATTGCAGCAGTCCAAACTACGCCAAACATCGTCCAGCCTAATACTTGGTTATATTCTCTAAAAGCACATAATGCTATTGGGGTATATGAACCTGCAATTAATAAAAATATTGTGCAGTGGTCCAAAACTTGTAATACTTTTTTTCCCGTACTTTTTCTTGGCGATAGTCCATGATACACACTAGACATTGTATATAAAATTACCATTGTAGCACCATATATACTGCTACTAACAACTCCATAAGCACTGTTGTGTGAAGCAGACATTACAATACATAAAACAGTTGTAACTATTCCTAATACTGCTCCTACTATGTGAGAAGTCATATTAAATATCTCTTCACCTTTTGTGTACTTTGGTAATACTCTATCCTTTATTTTTGTTCTTTTCATATATGCAAAGGTCTCCTTTTATTTTTTTCTTCTTAATATCCAACCTTCTTTTGCATCTGTTGGTATTTTAAGTATAACCTTTTGTCCTTCTTTTCCCGGATTTACATGTGGTATTGGCTCTTTTGTGTCTACATCCCACATTTCTTCTATTACAAACTTTTTAGGTTCTAATTCGTTTGGAATTAGTAATTCCATAGAATCACCTATTTGTAATCTATTACGAATTTCTACAGTATAAATATTTTTATTTTCTTTGTTTGAGCATAATTCATCTTTGCAGATTATTTTTCCTCCAAACTCAAAATCTGGATTATATTGTTTACCTTCATATTCTTGAAAGTCTCTATTGTTTTTGTCATTAAAATAAAATGTTGTTAACCCTCTTGTTTTAGTTTTTTCTAGTTCTTTCAAATATTTTGTATAATCATATTCTTCTGGATTTTTTATATAATCATCTATTGCATTTCTATATGCGCTAATTACTGTTGCCAAATAATACTCTGTTTTTAGCCTTCCTTCTATTTTCAAACTATCTATTCCCATATCAACAATTTCTGGTATTTCTTTTATTAGGCATAAATCTTTTGAAGAAAGTATATATGTTCCATTTTGATCTTGTTCTACTGGCATAAGATTTCCTGGATTATTTTTTTCTTCTATATACATATTATATGCCCATCTGCAACTTTGTGCACAATCTCCTAAATTTCCACATCTAGAAGCTAAGAAATCACTTAAATTGCATCTTCCAGAATAACTATAACAAATAGCTCCATGAACAAATATCTCTATTTCTAAATCTGTGTTATTTTTTATTTCTTTTATTTCTTCTTTATTTAGCTCTCTTGCAAGTATAATTCTTTCTGCTCCATTTTTCTTCCAAAAGTTACTTGTATGATAACTTGTAACATTTGCTTGTGTACTTATATGTATAGGTATTCCTGGTGCTAGTGTTCTTGCCATTTCTACTATTCCACCATCAGAAATAATAAGTGCATCTACTTTTGCTTTTTTCAATATATTTATTTGATTTTCTATTTCTTCATACATATTGTCTCTTGCATATATATTTAATGCTGCATAAACTTTTTTGTTTATACTATGCGCATATTCAATTGTTTTTATTAATTCATTATCATCTACTGTTACTCTTGAACGTAGTGATAAGTTAGATGTTCCCATATATACAGCATCTGCTCCATATCTAAAAGCTGTTTTTGCCTTTTCTAATGAGCCTGCTGGGGCTAATAATTCTGGTTTATTCATTTATTTACTCCTTTTTATTTGTATACTGTTCTAAATTATGTTATAATAATAAGAGCAGGTTAAATATTTTATGAAAGGTGGCGTAGGCTCTTGCCTAGAATACGAAAGTATCAACCCAAAATAACGCCCAAAAACTCTGCACGGATTTCCGAAATTCCGGATTCTGTTTTGAAAGTATCGGTTTATTTGGATTTATCCCAGTTAAAAGAGATTGAAACACTTTTTGCTTCGAGTCACAAAATAATCTATATTGTTTCTGATGGCTCAACAAATTCCTGTTTACATCCTTTGCGGGATTCCAGAAATCGGTTTCATGTGATTGTTACTTTGGGGTAATTAATCACAGTATAGAGGTAATTCTTTATTGAATTGCCTCTTTTACTTTGCTTATTGCTAGTCCATCTCCTACTTCCAAAATTTCAGTTTCCAATTTTTCATTTTCTGTTGCTTCCTTTATGTATTCTCTTAAATGTGTTACTGCAGTTCTTTGTTTATGTTTATTGTAATCGCTCATAACATAGCCTTTATACAATATATTATCTGCTAATATAATACTGTTTTTATGTGAAAGTCTTATTGCCTCTTTTAAGAAAATTGGATACTTTCCTTTTGCAGCATCAATAAATATTATATCGTATTTTTCCTTAAATGTTGGTAATATTTCTACTGCATTTCCAATAAATACATTTATTGTATTTGTTAAATTCATTTCTTTTATATTTTTTATTGCTTCACTTGCTCTTTCTTCGTCTAGTTCTATTGTATCTATTAATATAGACGAGGAGTCCTCGTCTATACAATTTTCTAATAATATTGTTGCAAAGCAAATAGAAGAATAGCCTGTTGCTGTTCCTACTTCTAAAATTCTAGCAGGCTTTTCTTTTAGTAGTATTTCTTTTATTACTTCTAATGTATCATCCATTATAATTGGAATATGCTCTTCTAAAGATTTTTTCTTTATATTTTCTATACTCAATTATCTTTCTCCTTCTTCTATTTCTTTTCCTTTATTTGGTCCTTTAAAATAATAGTTCAGCAAAGTAGTTCTAATTGTTCTTTTTACTTTATCATCTTTAAGCTCTGGGCATAGTTTTTCTAAACCAGCACTATTTAGCACCTTTTCTATAGCTGGATATGGTAACATTCCTTTTGTAATTTCTTTTTCTACAAAATCATATACTCGTTTATAGTTTTTCCTAACTTTATCTTCAAAAACTCTTTTATCAGCTTCTCTATTAATTGCCCAAGTATTTCTTAATTTTTTATGATAGTCATTTTCTGGCATAATTAACCCCCAAATTAATTATTTTCTTGCAGCTCTTTCTCTATCTTTGTTGTTTAATATTTTCTTTCTTAATCTTATGCTTTTTGGTGTTACTTCTACTAATTCATCATCTTGTATAAACTCTATTGCTTTTTCTAAGCTCATTTGTATTGGTGGTACTAATCTTAATGCATCATCAGATCCAGAAGCTCTTGTATTTGTTAAATGTTTTTCTTTACATACATTAACTGCTAAATCTTCTCCTCTTGAATTTAACCCAACTATCATTCCTTCATATACTTCTGTACCAGGCCCTATAAATAAATCTCCTTTATCTTGTGCGTTATATAATCCGTAAGTTATAGCTTTTCCAGCTTCAAATGCAACTATAGTTCCTCTTGTTCTTGCTACAACGTCTCCTTTATATGGCTCATAACATTCAAATATATGGTTCATTGTTCCTTCGCCTTTTGTATCTGTTAAGAATTCTGTTCTATAGCCAATTAATCCTCTTGCAGGTATTTTAAATTCTATTTTAGTATGTCCATCTTCTGCTGGTTCCATATTTACCATTTCTGCTTTTCTTCTACCTAGTTTTTCTATAACGTTTCCTATGCAATCATCTGGAACATTTACTACTAATCTTTCTATTGGTTCACATTTTTCCCCATTTATTTCTTTAAATATAACTTTTGGACGAGATACTAATAACTCAAAGCCTTCTCTTCTCATTGTTTCTATTAATACAGATAAATGTAATTCTCCACGTCCGGCAACTTCAAATGAGTCTGGTGAAGCTGTTTCTTTTACTCTTAAAGATACGTTTCTTTCTAGTTCTTTAAATAATCTATCTCTTATATGTCTTGATGTTACAAATTCTCCCTCTCTACCTGCAAATGGTCCATTATTAACAGAGAATGTCATTGTAACTGTTGGCTCGTCTATATCTACAAAATCTATTTTTTCTGGGTTGTTTATATCGCAAATTGTTTCTCCTATATTTATATCTGTTATACCAGAAATTTCTACTATATCTCCAGCTTTTGCTTCTGGAACTTCAACTTTCTTTAATCCCATATAAGTAGAAACTTTAACTACTTTTGCATTTTCGTTTTTATCTTTTTTGCATACTACTACTGGCATTCCTTCTTTTATAATACCACGTTCTACTCTTCCTACTGCAATTCTTCCAACATAATCATCATAATCTATATTTGATACTAGCATTTGCATTGGTCCATTTTCATCACATTTTGGTGGTTCTATTGTATTTACTATTGTTTCAAATACACATTTCATATTGTCTGATTCATCTTCTAAATTCATTTTAGCATAGCCATCTCTTGCAGAAGCATATATTACAGGGAAATCTAATTGATCGTCATTTGCTCCTAACTCTATAAATAGTTCTAGAACTTCGTCTACTACTTTTAAAGGTCTAGCACCTGGTCTATCTATCTTATTTATTACTACTATTGGTTTCAAGTTTAAAGCTAATGATTTTTTCAAAACTTCTCTTGTTTGTGGCATTGCTCCTTCAAATGCATCTACTAATAAAAGTACTCCATCTACCATTTTAAGAACACGTTCAACTTCTCCTCCAAAGTCAGCATGTCCAGGTGTATCTACTATATTTATTTTTATATCGTTATACATAACAGATGTATTTTTAGCAAGTATTGTAATTCCTCTTTCTTTTTCTAGATCATTTGAATCCATTACTCTTTCTTGTACTTGTTCGTTTGCTCTAAAAGTTCCACTTTGTCTTAAAAGTGCATCTACTAATGTAGTTTTTCCATGGTCTACGTGTGCAATTATTGCTACATTTCTAATTTTATCATTACTCATTATAAATCCCCTCTATTTTTCTAAATTTGCTAACAATTAATTATACCTCTATTAGCAGTTGTTTGTCAATACGAAGTGTTGCTAAATCTGGCATAATATGTTATAATTACATTGTAATTCCATATTTGGGGGGTATGGGAAATAAAATTAAGGAGTTTTTTTATGCCTGTAGAAAATAAAATTTTTATAGCATTACTCATTATAGCATTTATTGTTTTAATCGCATTCTTTATAAGGATTTTAAAATTGAAAAAAAAGGTAGAAGAAACCCGGAAACCCGATGTTGGAGAAGTTGTAGATGAGAAGTATATTCTAGTATCTATTGACGACCCTGTTTACAATTCACCTTTTGCTGCTGAAGCTTCTGCAACTGTAGGCAATTTTATATCTTTTCAGTTAGAAGGAAATTTACAAAGTGTCGCAGTAAAATACTATGCCATTTCTAAAAATGGCAGATTTCTTGTCAAGGCACCGTCTCTCCTCTTATGGGTTGAGCCTTCAAAGTGCTTTGATTATTATGAAATCGCTGTCTCTAAATCTAGAAATCCTTCACCTACACCGGCAGACTCAAACCAGTAACATTCTTCCCCCCCACGTTTTGTCCCCATTGCATAAGCAATTGGGGACATTTCTTTTTACCAGAACAAAGCGACTTTAGTCGCCCTTTGTTCTCGCCGATTTGAGTTTCCGAATAAAATGAGGAAATCTCAAAGGCAATAGCGATTATAGCCTTTTTGTTGAATAGGAAAATCTTCGATTTTTTCTATTCAACAAAAAAAGGATATCCTCTTTCGAGGATACCTTTTTGTTTGGTCTCAGTTAAGAAACTTTTCTATCCTGACAAGAAAGTCTTTGTAAAACCCCTTCGTCAGGTAGGCAAATGACAAATATGCCACCGCCCAATAGTTAGTCTGCATTCTTCCTCCCATGGGACCAATGTCCTCAAGGGTGAGATTCTGTTTGTTCAGGTCATTTTTATATTGATCCCAAACATGGGTTTCTTCAACCCTTTGCTTATGTTCCAACATAGTGGGATAATCCCAGTAATGGTAGCACAGCTCGTCGTCGAGCCATGAATAGACCCTTTCCTCGGGTCTTACCTCAGGTCTCCATAGTTCCGCTACTTCCGGAAACTCTTCAACCAGCTGATACCACTTGGCATAGGCTTCTTTTGAGAGGGTGAGCCAATCTATCTGGTCATCGCTTTTTCCAGCCATAAAGCTGTTTACGAAGTTTGAAAAATCCCGAAGGGCTTTTTTCATTTCTTCTTTTCTCTCTGCCTCTTTTGCTTTCTTACCCATCTTTGCGAACATTTCTGTTCCTCCTCAAAAAATTTTTTTGTGTCTTTGTCTAACCTAAGATGTCTACCTCTGACACTAAGAGGAAACACTTAATAAAGCACATTGGCTTTACTAATATCATTGTACCACATTATGTAAATTTTTGCAAATTTAGCTAGTTTTATATTCTCTCATCTCTTAATTTTACTATTGTTTTCATTAATTCTTCTGTCAGTTTATCCATTACCTCTTTGTTATTTACTTCATCTTTGTATTTACTATAGTAAATTGGTTTACCTATATTTACTTTTATTTTCCTAAATGGTTTAAAGTTACCCTGTACTCCTACTGGTACAATTGGAACATTTGCTTTTATAGCAAGTTTTATTGCTCCATCCTTTGGTTTTACTCCTTTTGCCATACCATTTCTAGTTCCTTCTGGGAATATCATTAATAATTCATTATTTTTTAATATTTTTAAGGAAACTTTTATACTTTCCATAGATTTGTTGTTTGCTTTTACTGGATATATTCCGTACAAATCTGCTAAGAATTTAAAAAATTTATTTCTAAAAAGCTCTTCTTTTGCAAGAGTTTTTATATGTCTTTTGTTCATTGAAATTATTAGTGTAGAGTCTAATGCATGGACATGGTTTGGACATACTATTGCAGCTGTATCCTTTGGCATATTTTCTCTTCCTACTACTTTTGGCCTATATACAAGTATCATTAAGCCCTTATATATTTTTTTTATTAAAAGTCCTAAAAATTTTTTCATTGTGTTCTCCTTATTAGATAAATTACAATCTGCTGTTTTTGTTTTTAATTATTTCTATAATTCTTTCTACTACTTCTTCTATTGTTAGTTTTGTTGTGTCTATTACTATACTATCTTTTGCTTTTTTTAATGCCCCTATTTCTTTTGCTTTGTCATTTTCATCTCTTTTTCTTATATTTTCTATTACTTCTTCATAAGACATATTTATATTTTTTTCTTGGTTTTCTTTATATCTTCTTTTTGCTCTTTCTTCTATTGAAGCATCCAAATATATTTTTACGTCAGCATTTGGAAACACATAAGTACAGATATCTCTTCCTTCCATAATTACATCTTTACCTTCTGCTAGCTTCCTTTGTAGACTTACCATTTCAAATCTTACTTCTTTTATTGAAGAAATCTGAGATACTATTTTTGTTACTTCTTTAGAACGAATTTCTTTTGTAACTTCTTTTCCATTTAAAAATATCTTATCTCCACCCGGTAATGGTTTTATATCAATTGTTATTGTTTTTGCTATTTCTATTATTTTTTCTTTGTCTTGTAATGTAACTCCTTGGTTTATGCTCTCTAAAGCTACACATCTGTATGTGCTTCCTGTATCTATATTAATTAGTCCTAATCTATTTGCTACTTGCTTTGTTACTGTTCCTTTTCCACTTCCTGCGGGTCCATCTATTCCTATTATAAAACTCATTTTATCCTTCTCCTTTTACTTTACGCTTAATTATTATTTTCTGGTACGTGTATTCCTTTTGCTGTTATATCTACATTTTCTACATTCATTGCAGTTAAATTTTCTATTTCTCTTTTGCATTTTTTCTTAAATTCTTTTAGTGTTTCTACTATATTAAATCCATATTCTACTACTACCTCTATGTACACAGATACACCTTCATTTTCGCCTATTTTGTCTATTCTAACTCTACTTGCTTTATATAATCCTTCTGTTTTCATAACTAAGTACTCTATTATTTGTCTAAATACAGTATCTGATATTACAAATTTACCTAAATAGCTAAATGTTGGCCTAATTATTGATTTTTCTGATATATATGGCTTTGCATCTTTTCCTTTTGATTTAAATATTTGAAGTGGATCTAATATAAATCCAGAAAAGTCTTTTTTTATTTCGAATGTAGGTACTGGAATTACGTGTTTTCCTTGTGTTTGTCTAATTCTCTTAGCCTCCTGCATTTCTTCTTCTGTTGCTACATCTGATATATATATTGTTTCTGTAAGTTCTGGTAACCCTAAATTTTCTCTTATTTTTTTTATCATATTATCAGAAGTTCCTAAAATTAATATGCTCTCTGGTCTATATTTTCTAAAAGCTTTTTTTATTTCATCTGCTTCATCTTGGTTGTTAAATAGTGCTTTTTTTACTGTTTCTATTTTGGTTGCAGCCTTTTTAGCAGAAACTCCTGCAATTACCTCATTTTCTTTTATTAAAAGTCCATCATCTATTATGTAGCTTATTCCTCTTTCACTTGCTACCATCTGTGCTCTGTAACTTTTACCAGTTCCAGAAGGTCCTACAAATGCATACGTTTTTATTTTACTTTCAATTAGTTTATCTATTATCATAAAATTCACTCCATAAATTGAATTATATCATTTTAGATTTGTTTTGTCACTATTATTTTTCCTATACAATAAAAAAGGAGCTTGGATACTCTAGTATCTTTGCTCCATTTTTTGTTATTCTTTTATATATAGCATTAATCTATATCCTGTCTCATTTTCTGTAGCAGTTACAGCTGTTGAATAGCCAGAAACCATGCATGGGCTTCCACTTATATCATAATTTGATCCTCTACATATCTTTTCATTTGTATTTGCAGTTTCTAATGTCCATTCCTGCAAGTTTCCTGCTAAATCATATATATGATTTTTAGAATAAGAATCGCTACTTCCTGTTGATTTTAGAACTCCTTGTCCGAATTGGCTCGATTTATAATTACCCCAATCTGTGCTATCAATAAATACGCTTTCCCAACTTGCCGCTTTCGAATTAACAATCCATTTTGCTGTGCTGTTCCAAGCTGATCCACTTGGTAAACTTGATTTCACTCCATATTTATCCTCATTATTATATGCTGTTTCTGCTTCTCTTTTTGCATCTGTAAATGAAATATTTCTTTTAGGAGTATTGCCTTTTTTTGTTGTCCCATCTGTTCCAATTTCATATCTTCCTATATAGAAACCTCCATATTTTAATACACTATCTTTTTCTGGAGTGTTGTCTATGGTATCGTAAATTTCTTGGTCTTTAAAGAATTCTTTAAAAATATCAATTTTGAACTCAAAATTTTGATCTGGATAGTTATTTTCTTTAAAAGCATCAGCTAGATTTTCTAATCCCCCATAATGTTCTGCAAATGCTTTTAAATCACTCAAGTTTTTGCTTAGTCGATTGTATTGTAAATCAGTGCTATAAAGGTTTTCAGTTTTTGTTCCATCTTCGTATTCTATTGCTACTTCATAAATAGTACTTTCATTAAAATCTATTATTTCTTCCAAATATTTTCCGTTAACATCTATCTGCTTTTTATCGCCTTGCAAATCCATTATTGTTACTTTAGAAATATTTTTAGTATCATCTATTACTATTTTTAATTTTGGGTTCAATTTTACAGGCACCCAAACGAACTGATTTCCAGTATTTCCATCTGCTTTATTTTCGTCTGCTTGATTATCACTTATTACAACTCCTGTATTTTTTGTTCCTGTTACATAATAAAATCCCTTTGGAATCGGTACACCTTCTTTTACTTCTTTAATATTTCCCTCAGCATTAATTGTTGGAGTCTCTCCTATTTCTTGTATAGTAATTCCGTTTAAAATTAATTCTATATAATCTATTGTTCCTTCTTCAGGATTAATAACAAATTTCCATTTTGCATTAGTTCCTTTGTATACAAAAGATATCGCATAGCCATCTATTCCATATTCAACATCTTCCTCTACACTTGAGTTTGGATTCTCATTATTTTCCCCAAGAATTCTTATTTTAGTTTGTTCCATTATAATTTTCTCAAAGTCCTCTCCATCCTCATTATAATACTTATCTGGATTTACATATAAGTCTGCATTAAATTCTGCTGTTAATGCATTTAGTTCTTCTAATACTGATTGTTTTTGTGTGTCTCTGCTTGCTTTTCTTGTACTTTCAAATAGTCCTCCATTTATTGCTGTAGTTACCGTTACTGTAACTAATATTAACATTACGATTATTGTTATTATCAGTGCTATTAATGTTATACCTTTTTGTTTTTTCATTTTTTCCTCCTATGTAATTAAATTATTTTTTTCTTATTTAGTATTCTCATAATTTTTAAAAATTATCCGGGCACAAAAAATACGCCATATTTACTGTATATTTCTTCCGTGAGAAAAATACATAAATATAACGTATTTATATTTATTTTTTTATTGTTTATTAAATTACCGTGTGTGTGTGTGTGTGTGTGTGTGTGTGTGTGTGTACAGCCCCAACGTTTACATTGTTTATCATTTGTGTGTTCTCCTTCTTTTTAGCAGTTTCTTCGAAGTGCGGATCGCCGAGGACAGCGATCTCTACATTTTTAGGCAGACACAGTTTCTGCCCTTCATGTATATTTTATATGTTATTTTAATTCATGTCAACACAAAATAAATATTTTTTAGTTGTTTGACAATTCATTTACTTTTACGCTTCTTGTGTGTTCAATTTTTGTCCATGTTGTGTCTGGTTTAATTAATGCTTTTATATTTATTAATATCCAAGAACCCAAGAATAATGGATAGCATAAAATTCCCTTAAGCATTGGTTTAATTGGTCTTTTGTCTAGCCACATTATTAGTATTGCTGTAAGTGGTGGTAAAAGGAATGTTGCTCCTATATATCTTGCATAGTTCCAAAGTAATGCTGCTGTTGTCATTCCATTTCCTGCATATATTGCAAAGTTTACTACTAATAACCCTAATGTTATTATAAGCATTGGCATACCCATTAAATATAGTAGTCCATCAAAATTCATTAATGTTTTGTGTTCTTTAACTCCTTTTGCTAAATCTTTTAAATAGTATTTAACACATTGGATATGTCCTACTGACCATCTCATTCTTTGTGTCCATGATTGTTTATATTCTAGTGGTTGTTCGTCATATACTATTGCGTCTGTTGCCCAACCTAATTTTCTACCTTCTGCTATATTTATTAAAGAAAATTCTATATCTTCTGTTAAAGTTTTTGTATTCCATCCTTTTTCTTTAATTAAATCATATTTTACCATAAATCCTGTACCGTTTAATAATGGTGATAATCCTAGGTTATATCTTGCTAAATGATAAAATCTGTGCATTGTCCAATAGAATAATGCATATCCTGCTGATATCCAAGAGTCTGTTGGATTCTTTATATCTCTATATCCTTGAACTACTTCTTCACCTTGGCAAAGTTTTTTATTCATTGCTATAAAGAAATCTGGCATTACAACGTTATCTGCATCAAATACGCACATAGCGTCATATTCAGCCCCTTGCTCGTTCATTTTATTTAAAAACCATTGCATTGCATAACCTTTTGTTTTCTTTTCGCTGTCAAATCTTTCATAAACTATTGCTCCTGCATCTCTTGCAACTTGAGCTGTGTTATCCGTACAGTTATCTGCTATTACATATATATCCAAAAGTTCTTCTGGATAATTTTGATTTTTTAAACTCTCTACTAAATTTGCTACTACTGCTGCTTCATTGTGTGCTGGAATTAAAGCCATAAATTTATGATTTTTGTTAACTAATAATGGCTTATCTTTTAGTTTTACTAATGAACACGCACTAATTATTATATTGTATAACCAAAATATTGTTATAATCCAAACTAATGCTTGTTGTAGTATATATAAATATTCCATTTTTTTACCTCTCATATTTTAATTTTAAAAGATGGCTTAATTTAAGCACCGATGTTAATCTTTGTACTATATATTATTATGCCACCTTTTATATTATACTATTATTATAAAATTTTTGCAAGTTTTTAATAAAATCTTAATAAATTATTCTTCTGTCGATTCTTCATCTATTCCTAATCCTTTTTTTGTTAAGCTTATTTTTCCTTGATTGTCTATGTCTAATACTTTTACTAAGAATTTGTCTCCTTCTTTTAGAACATCTTCTACTTTTTCTATTCTTTTTTCTGATATTTTAGAAATATGAAGTAATCCTTCTTTTCCTCCACCTAAGTCAACAAATGCTCCAAATGGCATTATTTTTGTAACTGTTCCTTCGTAGATTTCTCCAACTTCTATTTCTCTTACTATATCTTCAATCATTTTTTGTGCTTGTTTTGCTTTTTCTGAATCTTGTGTATAAATAAATACTTTTCCGTCTTCTTCTATATCTATTTTTACACCTGTTTCGTCAATTATTTTATTAATTGTTTCTCCACCTTTTCCAATTACATCTTTTATTTTGTCTGTTTTTATTGTCATAGATGTAATTTTTGGTGCATATTTTGATAGTTCTTTTCTTGGTTCTGCTATTTGTGGAGCCATTATTTCATCTAGTATATATTGTCTTGCTTTTTTTGTTCTTGCAAAAGCTTCTTCTATTATTTTGTATGTTAATCCATCAACTTTTATATCAACTTGAATTGCTGTTATTCCGTTTTTTGTTCCTCCAACTTTAAAGTCCATGTCTCCAAAGAAATCTTCTAATCCTTGGATATCTGTAAGCATTACATAGTCATCTGGATCTTCTGGATTTGATACAAGTCCTGTTGAAATTCCTGCTACTGGGTTTTTAATTGGAACTCCTGCATCCATTAATGCAAGTGTGCTTCCGCAAATACTTGCTTGTGATGTAGAACCATTTGAAGATAATACTTCTGATACGACTCTTATTGTGTATGGGAATTCTTCTTCTGATGGTATTACTGGAACTAATGCTCTTTCTGCTAAAGCTCCATGTCCTATTTCTCTTCTACCAGGTCCACGTGAAGGTCTAGCTTCTCCAACACTGTATGAAGGGAAATTATATTGATGAATGTATCTTTTTGTTTCTTCTTCATCTAATCCATCTAATATTTGTTCTTCGTTTTTCATTCCTAATGTTGCTACTGATAATACTTGTGTTTGTCCTCTTGTAAATAGTCCGCTTCCATGTACTCTTGGAAGTAATCCTACTTCGCATGAAAGTGGTCTTATTTCGTCTATTGCTCTTCCGTCTGGTCTTTTATGTTCTTCAAAAATCATTTTTCTTACTGATTTCTTCTCTAATTTATATAAACTATCAGCTATATCTTGTTTTACTTCTTCTGCTCTTTCTTCTCCATATTTTTCTATGAAGTAGTTTGTTACATCTTCTGATAATTTTTCCATGTTTTTATCACGAACTTCTTTTTCTAAAGCTTGTACATCATTATACATTCTTTCTTCGAAGTTTGCTTCTATTTCTTCGTATATATCATGGTCTACTTCAAAAGATTTGTATTCCATTTTAGGTTTTCCAATATCTGCTTTTATGTCTGAAATAAATTTACATACTTTTTTAATTTCTTCATGTCCTGTTTTTATTGCTTCTAGCATTTTGTCATCTGGTAATTCTTTTGCTCCAGCTTCTATCATAGCTATTTTTTCTATTGTTCCTGCAACTGTTAAATCTAATTCTGTTTTTGCTCTTTCTTCTAGTGTTGGGTTTATAACGAATTTACCATCTACATATCCTACTTTTACTGATGCTGTTGGTCCTCCAAATGGTATATCTGATATAGAAAGTGCTGCTGATGTTCCTATCATTGCACAAACTTCTGGTGAGTTGTCTGGTTCTACTGATAATACTGTTGCAACTACTACAACATCATTTCTAAAATCTTTTGGGAATAAAGGTCTTATTGGTCTATCTATTGCTCTAGATACTAATATTGCTTTATCTGCTGCCTTTCCTTCTCTTCTTGTAAATCCTCCTGGGATTTTTCCTACTGCATACATTTTCTCTTCATAGTCAACTGATAATGGGAAAAAGTCTATTCCATCTCTTGGTTCTTTTGATGCTGTAACGTTTACCATTACAACTGTTTCTCCATATCTTACTACTACATCTGCATTTGCTAATCCTGCAAATTTTCCTGTTTCTATTGTTAGTGGTCTTCCTGCAAGTTCCATTGAATATGTTTTAAACATAATTCTTCCTCCTTTTAATTTGTTTAAATTTATATAAGAAGATAATTTTTCTATGAATGTAACCTCTAAAATATGTTTACTGTTTAAACACATTTTACAAGCTACTCTTCATATACAATTATCTTTTCTTATCTTGTTTGATTTCGTCCGGGTCGCCGATGGTGGCAACTCCCTACAATGTTTCAGTTTAGCAATTAAGGGCGGAAAGTATCCATCCGCCCTTAAAATAAATTATTTTCTTAAATTTAATTGTTTAACTATTTCTCTGTATCTAGGTAAATCTTTTTTTGCTAAATAGTTAAGTAAATTTCTTCTTTTACCTATCATTTTGAAAAGACCCCTTCTTGAATGATTGTCTTTTTTGTGAACTTTTAAGTGTTCTGTTAATTCATTAATTCTTTCTGTTAAAAGAGCTATTTGAACTTCTGATGATCCTGTATCGTTTTCATCTCTTTTGAAAGTATTAATAATTTCTTGTTTTCTTTCCTTTGTCATTGTTTTCCCTCCTATTTTACTTAATGTGCCTTAAACTGAACTTAAAGTCGGATATTCTTTTAGTTAAGTATAAGGTAAATGCTTTTTTGCAAGCATATCTATTCTACTATATTTATTAAAGTTTTGCAAGAGTTTTTGAAAAATCTTTTTGTCTACATCTCGTTTGAAATTGAATTTACATTTTCATTTGTTCTATCTTTAATGTTTCCTTGCTTTTTGTTTAGCTCAATTTCTTTTTTCTCATCTTGTTCTACTAATGTTTGTAATTGTTCTATTAACTGTTGAAGTTTTGACATATCTTTTCCTATCATCTCCCAGTTATTGCTTTTATTTGATTCTTCTAGATTTTTGTTTGCATTTATTATTTGTTTTATAAGTTCATTTTTGTCTTCTGCTTCTACTTCTATGCTTATTGCTTCTTGTGATAGCAAGTTTGCAATAGCTTCTTCTATATTATTTCCTATTGCTACTTTGTTTCCTGATGCAACTACAACTTTTTTTAGTAGTGGTACTTGTGATTTATCATTTAACATTATTTGATATATAGGTTCAACATATAAAAGTGTGTTATTTATTGGAACTATTATAATATTTTTTTGTATTTTTGTTCCTGTTACATTTAATGAGTTTAGTTCATTTAATATTTTTTCGTCTTGTTCTACTAATGAGTCTAATTGAATTGTTCCAAGTATTGAGCTTCCTGTTTTAAATTTGTATAATGTTAATTTTTTGTTATTGTGGCTATCGCATGTTGCAACTAAGTATGATGTTATATTTTGTTTTTCCTCTATTGTGTATGGTAATACTAATCCTAGTTGTGCTGAATTATTATTTGTTAGTTTGACCATTGTGTAATATGGTTCGATATCTGTTCCTGTTGCAGCACTAGTTGTTCTGCTAGTATTTTCTTTTGCTACATCCCATACGTCATCTGCTCTATATAGTACTTCTGGTTGAACATTATGATATCTTTCTAATATTTTTGCTTGGATATTATAAAGATATTTTGGATATACTATATGTTTTGAAATTTCTTGTGGTATTTCTTCTCCTTCTTTAAATAGTTCAGGATAAATATTACTATATGCAATTGCTATTGGGTCAGATTTATCTGTTATATAAAAATCTGTTGTTCCATCGTAAGCATCTATTATTACTTTTACAGAGTTTCTAATATAATTTATTTTTTCTTTCATTCCGTTATATTCTATAATAGTTTCTTGAGAATATGGATAATCATTTGAAGTTGTGTATGCGTCTAATACCCATACTAATTTTCCTTCATCTGTTATTACCATGTATGGTTCTTCATCATATTTTAAATATGGCATTATTGTTTTTGCTCTTGTTATTATATTTCTTGTTGTTATTATTTTGCTTTCTTTTGTTACATTTCCAGAGAAAGCTATTCCAAGATTTTTTTCTTTTACTCCTAATATAACTCTATCTAAGAATCCTAGTTTTAGTCCTGCTTTTCCTTCGTATATATTTGTATTGCTTGTTGTGCTTGTTAATGGATAATCATATTCTTGTTTATTTTTTGCATTTGTTACTATTGGCTCGTTTGTTTGTAAACCAAAGTATATTCTAGGTTGTGTTATTTCTATTTTATTGTTTTCGTCGTTAAAATCACTTTGAATATATTCTAAATTTCCATTTTCATCTACTGAATTTGCAGAAGAAATAATTGCTCCATATCCGTGTGTGTATTCATAAGTTTTATTATTGTATGTTCTGGTATCGTTGCTTACAATCTCTCTTGGGCTTACATATACTAGTTTTTCTTTTCCGTCTACACTGTATATTTCTGGTTTTGTTGTAGTATATGAATAATATCCAGAGTTTGTTTGGTATTGTCCTAAATTTTCTAGTACAGTTTTTTCATTTAAGATATTTATATTGCTAATAACTTCTTGATTTTTGTTTACTTCGTCTTTTGTTATTGTACCGCTATTTTCTATTTCTATTTCATCTACGTTAATGCTATAAGCATTCTTTGTAAACTCTATATTTTTTTCTATGTATTTCTTTTCTTTGTCTAGCTCGTTGTTATTTACATATATTAAGTCAAAGCTTAACATTACAACAAATAGTACTACTAAGTATCCTGGTATTACGCAAAGCCATGTCATTATTTTTTTGAAATTTTCTTTCTTGAAATTTATCATTGCCATTATTGATGCAAATAATATTATAAAAGCAAAAATTCGATAGCCCCATGTTTTTATTGTTGCTTCTATTAATCCTGCTCCATAAAGTCCTGTTCCATCTGATAGTGATAAGAATTTAGTGTTTACTACATCTTGTACTTTAACTAGTGTAATTGCTGCAATTCCAAGTACTGCAAGTATTACATTTACTCCTAATTGTTTTATAAATGTATTCTTTTTTAGTGTTGCTCTATCTATACCTTTTTCAAAATATTTGTTAAATACTATTATGTAATAAACAGCTATATATATTGAGTAAATAGCAAGAAGTGCTATAAAGTAAATTATTATTGCTTCTATAACTGGTTTTTGGAACATATAATAGCCAATGTCCATATTGAATATTGGGTCATATATTCCGAACCATGCTGTATTTAAAGCAAGCATTATTTTTTCTGTAATAAAGTTAGATGAAATTAAACTTATTACTACACTTAAAATTAAGCTTATTGATTTGTTTGGAAGTTTTGGCATTTCCTTTTTATCGTCATCGAAGAATTTTTTTAATCCTCTTTTTATAAATCTTGTAGTAATATATGTTGCAATATATAGTATTGCAAAGTTTACTAACACTACTCCTACTTTGTATTTTATGTTTTGTTTAAACACTTCTACATATTGTTCCCCAATTTCTAGGGTTTGCAAGTATTTTCCTCTTACTGTTATTGCAACATAAATTGCTAACAGTATTAAGAATACTATTACTAACACTACTCTTTTTTTGTTTTTTGTTTTTTCCATAATCTGCCTCCTTAATTTTATATTATTGCATTTACAAATTCTTCGGAATTAAATATTTCCATATCGTCTATTTGTTCTCCAACTCCTATGAATTTTACTGGTATTTTGTTTTCTGCAACTATTCCTATTACCACTCCACCTTTTGCTGTTCCATCTAGCTTTGTAAGCACTAGTCCTGTTATATCTACTGTTTCTTTAAATGCTTTTACTTGTGATATTGCATTTTGCCCTGTTGTTGCATCTAAAACTAGTAATACTTCTTTTTTTGCATCTGGTAATTCTTTGTCTATTACTTTTTTTATTTTTAATAGCTCGTCCATTAAGTATTTTTTGTTATGAAGTCTTCCTGCTGTATCGCAAATTAAAACGTCTGCATTGTCCTTTTTTAGTTCTTGTATTGCTTCAAATACTACAGAAGCAGGGTCTGTTCCTTCATCTCTTTTTACTATTTTAGAACCGCTTCTTTTTGCCCATATTTCCACTTGTTCAACTGCTGCTGCTCTAAAGGTATCTGCAGCTGCTATAATTACACTTTTGCCTTCTTTTTTTATTCTGTTTGCCATTTTCCCAATTGATGTTGTTTTTCCTACGCCATTTACTCCTACTACTAGAATAACAGTAGGCTTTTTAGATAAGTCAAGTCCGTTTTCTTCTTCGTCTAGAATCTTTTTCATTTCTTCTCTTAATGCATTCTTTACGTCTTCTTCACTTTCTATTTTTTCTTTTTTTATTCTGTTTCTTAGCCTTCCTATTATTTCTACAGATGTGTCTACTCCAATGTCTGACATTATTAGTATTTCTTCTAGTTCTTCTAGTAACTCTTCATCTACTTTTCTAAAGCTACTAAATACGCTATTTATTTTATCTCCAAATGAGTTTCTTGTTTTTCCAAGCCCATTTTTTAATTTATCAAAAAATCCCATATTTTAAGTACCTCTTCTCCTTTGTTATTTTTCCGCTAAATAGTATATCATACTTTTATAATCTTTGCAAAATTTTAGTTAGGAAGCTTATTACAACATCAAAAGCTATATAGTTCTTACTATATAGCTTTTAATATTATTCAATTATTATTCTATTATCTTGTATTTTATTCTTTATTTCTTCTGCCCTATATGAATGTATTCTATATTCGTTTTCGTTATCAAATTTTATTATTACTGCTTTTGTATATTCTTGATTAGAATATTCTTCAATTATAAGACTTGCTTTACATTGCTTCAAAGTTTCGAACGTTGTCATGAATCCTATTCCACTACCACCTGTTGCTTTATGTGTTGTTGTTCTCTTTAATCCAAGCTTTGATAATGTTTCTATTTCAAACTCTCTGCCTGTATCATAAAATTTTATTTGATAATTATTGTCTTCTTTATCTAGAACAACTTTAATTTTTCTCTCTTTATTCTCACTACAGTTTATTGCAATAATTGCATCTCTTATATGGTCTGCAAGCATTGTTTCTAACTTGTTTTGTGGAATTTTTGTTTCTAGAATTTCATTAATATCAAAATCTATTTTTAGTTCAAAGCTTATTTTGTCTTTTTCTGCTTCTTGTTTCATATATTCTAATAAGTTATCTGTGCTAAAAATATTTGTTTTTGGAAGTTTAGTTTCTTTTATTACTGATGCCACTTCTTCTTTATATTCTTTTGATAGTTTCTTTATTGAAGATAATATATCTCCATATTCTTCTGCAAATTCTTCATTTGTTTGTAGTTTTGTGCCTAGCTTTATTACTGCTTTTTCCATTGCAGAAATTCTATGACTGTATTTATGATTTATCTGTAAGACGTCTGCTAATTCTGTTTGTAAGTCTTTTATTTTCTCATCTTGTTGTTTGATTTGTTCTTGTTGAATTTCTACTGTTCTTTCTTTCATCTTTTCTTTATAGTATTTTGTAATACTTTTCTTAATCCAATATAGCATTAATATACATCCAACAGCTATGCCTATTATTAAAAAAGTTTCAATCCATGCATTATAATGTAAGCCTAATATAATGCTGATGCTTAATATAATTACACTTATTGTTATTGAAGTAACTTTCCTATTTAATTTGTCATTCTTTAAAAATGCAAAACCATTTTTAAATCTTTTTATCTTGAAGAACAGGTATACTAAAGTAATTTGTAATATTCCAATTAGCAAATATTCAAAAATTGTTTTTTGTATGCTTTCAATTGCCATTACTTTAAAAAGTAAAAATACAATCGTTGCTGCTATAAACATACTGGCTGAAGAAATCGCCTCTGAAATGGCTATAATGCCAATATCAAAAGCATCGCTTTTAATTATACTTAAAAATACTATTCCAAATAGAAGATAATATGCTAAATATATAAATGGTTTTTGAATATATGCTTTGCACTTACTATATAAGAGTGCCATTATAGTAGTAAACACTAACATTATAATTTTATCTTTTACATTATTATTCTTTTTATTTAATATTTTAAAATATGTATATACAATGCAAATGTTTAATAGAAATATCTTTGTAAATGGAATATACCATACTACTTGCATGTCCAAATCTCCTTGTTTCTTATATAATTTTATAATAATTATAAATTAAAAAAGCAATATAATCAATAATAATACTTTATATATAAAAAAGCTACCGAATTAAACGGTAGCTAAGAATAGAAATGCTATATTACATTCCAAATATTCTTCTGATATATTCTACGAATTCCCACCACATAGTCACATCCCCCTTTCTATTAACATATTTTTTGTTTTTGGCTTCTATTTTGTTTCTATAGTTCTATGTTAATAAGAAAGGTCGCATACGCGTATTCACTATTGAATTTAATATGTAACCTTTCTTTACTGTACAATGAAAAATGTTGTGCCTAGGGGCACAGGTAAAAGTCGATTTCCTTGTACAATAAAAAAATACTACTAAAATTTGTAATTTTTAGTAGTATTCTGGTTTAGAATATTTGATTAAATTTGAGTTAAATTGATTTTTTGATTTTATCTACGTAATAATAAATTAATTCTGTTGGAGTTGGAACTCCAGTATTGTAGTTTACTGCTGCTGTATAATATTTTTGTAAATCTTCTATTGATGATTTTCTCCATGCGTGTTCTATTGCAGTTTGAATTGAACGTCCTATTGTACTATTTCCTTTCTTATATTCTTTTGCTAAATGTAAGAATACATTTTCTTTGTCTTTGTCATTTTCTATTATATAAATAATTGCATCATGTATGTACTTTCTTCCTATTAAGTGTGAGCTAATACCTATTAAATTTAGCTCTCTGTTAATTCTATTTGAAAGATTATCTCTAAATTCACTTATAGTTTCCGTATTTGTATTTTTATTAATATTTTCTGTTCTATTTATTTTACAAAGTAATAGTATGTTTTCCACTATTAACTCTGGAGAGTAATCTTCTTTTAATTTATGAAATATTAAGTCTGCACCATTGTTATGAGCATAAGTGTAAACTGTTTTTGATGATATGTTTGTTGTTATAACTATTACTGGTTTTACATCTAAGTCAAGTTCTTTAATTTGTTCTAGCACTTCAAGTCCAGAACCTTCTCCATTATTTAGTTCTATGTCTAGTATAATTGCATCCGGGACATAAATTTTTATATCTTTAATTGCCTCTTTTGATGAATTTGCTGTTTTTACTAGTTTAACATCATTTCGTGCATCTATGTAATCTTTTATGTTCTTGCAATCTTGTAAATCATCTTCAACTAATAATATATTTATTACTCCATTTTTATTCATTGTTAATTCACTCCTTTGCTTTTCTCCCAGAAAAATATAACACACAAGATTTTATTTTTCTACTTATTGCTCAAATTCAATTATTATTTCGTCTTTTTATTACTTTATTGGTTATAAAATTGCATATACCTTTTATATATTTTGCTTTTTTGCAATCCTTGTGATAAAATTTTATTTTAAGGAGGCTATTATGAAATTTTTAGTTCAAAGGGTTACAGAAGCCAGTGTTACGGTTGATAATATTGTTACAGGTAAAATAGAAAAAGGTTTTTTAGTTTTAATAGGCATTACTCATTCTGATTCTAAAGATGATGCAGATTTTTTAATTAATAAATTGTTGAATTTAAGAGTTTTTAGTGATGAAAATGGTAAAATGAATTTAAATATTAATCAAGTTAATGGTGAGCTTTTACTTGTTTCACAGTTTACTTTATATGCTAATACTTCTCATGGAAATAGACCTGATTTTTTAGAAGCAGCTAAGCCAGCTTATGCGGAAGAATTGTATGAGTACATTATTAAAGAATGTAAAAATAGAAATATAAATGTGCAGACAGGTATATTTGGAGCTGATATGAAAGTGCATTTATTGAATGATGGACCTGTTACTATAATGCTAGAAAAATAGTTTTAAAGAGAAGAATCCTTTAATAGAATTCTTCTCTTTTTTGATTTATTTTCTAATCCTCTCTTAGTGTATACTGACTAACATCTGGTTCTACAAATATTTGATCATCTACATTGTCAAATTCATATTCTCTAGTTGCTGTTGTATCATCTATAATTGTTTTTATTACTAATCCAGTTTCTTTTTCTATATAGTATTCTGTATTATTTGTTCCGTATAGCAAATATGGGCTTAGATAATTCTTTATAGCATAGCAATTTTTTTCTTCGATTTTAGCAGTTTTTATTCTTGCTGGAATACTGTATAAAAATGTTTGCCATAAATTATCTGTTTGGAAAATGTCAATTATTTGAGCACCTACCATTGAGCTTGCACTGTTTAATTTAACAGTTTTAGAATCTTTCGTTTCGGTAAATGCGTCTATTCTTGTTCCATTATTATACATTGATAATTTAGTAATTTCTCCGATTATCATCTTTTCTCTCAATAATGATAAGTTGTTTTTTGTCTTTTGTATAATAATTAGTAGTAATTGTTTGTTTATGTTCTTCATTAAATGAAACTATTTTCATATGATAATTATTGCTATTAATATAATTTGATAGTTTTTTTTGCGTATTAGATATAATTATCATGTTTCTAACTGTATGAATTAAAATTATGATAATTATTGCAAGTAAGATGATTCCCAGTTTTTTAAATATTTTTTTCTTATTCATAAAAAGCACCTCATTTCTTTGGTGTAGCCTAGCTATCATAAGCTTTTTTGCTTTTAGACCTATGGCTTTGCGTCATAAACTTTCGCTTATTTTGCCTTTTTACTAATATACTATAATTATACCATATTTTTCTAGTTAAAGCAAAAAAGACCAGTTAACTGGTCTTTTGCTGCTTACATTTCACATTTCAAACTTTGCTTTTTCTAGCAGAGCTTTCCATTCTTCCTTACACTTTTTAGGATATGAACTTTTATCAGAAAGTGGAAAGTATATTCCTCTAGGTTGAAATCCTGCATCTTTTAGTAACTTAACAGCCTTTTGAGTATGTGGAGTAATAAATATTTCTCCATTCATAACATAGAGTATTGTTACTCCTCTTGCCACATAAAATCCTTCAAGATTATATATATCCGGAATATTAATAGCTTCTTCTTTGTTGAGATGTAGTGGTAAAACAACAACATCTCCATTTTCAACTTTGAGTCTTTTCTCTTCTGGTATCGGGTTATCCTCAATTGTAATTTTGCAAGCCATTTTTTATCCTCCTCAAAATTATTTGTTGCAATTTGTATACTGCGATTGCCAACTTGGATCTGTTTAAAAATGGTTACTCTTTATTTTAGCACATCTTATATATTTTTGTCAAAACGCTGGATATATTTTTATTTTGGAGCTTCTAGGCAGAATCGAACTGCCGACCTACGGGTTACGAATCCGTTGCTCTACCAACTGAGCTATAGAAGCATATACTATATTTTAACATATTTTTGTATAAAAACAATAGGGAAAAAACTTTTTGTTGCTTTACATAATATTGAGTGGTATAATACTATTACATATAGTTAAGCTTTGCTTAACAAAATACTATAAAGGAGGCTCGTTTTAACCCACTTGGATAAGTGACATATTTTATTCTATCAATTTTATTGGAGGAAAAAAATATGTTAAATAGGAATTTTAAACCTGCTTTTGTTGTGGTCTTTGTATTGCTTGTCGTTCTTGTTTTCTTTATACTCTATAACAGCTGGAAAAATGATTTAAAAGAAAACATTAATTTCGAAAGTATCAAGTCTCAGCAAATAAGTCAAGAAGATAGTTTAAAAGATAACATTGTAAATGCAAATAATGTTATTTCGTCTATTAAATCAGATACTAAAATTGTTTTATGTACAGTGGATGGAAAATATTATTTGTCACATGACAAAACAAAGAAAAGCAATGCTATATTTGAATGGTTTATGACTTCTCGAATTGATTTGGTTTGTGACTATTCAATATGTTTTGCAATTGACACATCAAGTTTAAATTTTTCTGTTCAGGATGGAACTGTTTGGGTCTACTTTAGTGAAGATGATATATATATCAATTCACTAACCGTTCACAACTCTGTATCTGATGAGATTACAGCTCTATTTGGAAGTAAATACTCCTCTTCTGAAGTTCTCGCTTTGGAACAAATTATAAAAGAAAATATTCAAAGTGATGCTATGATGAAAAGAGAGAATATTATTTTAGCAAAAGCTAATTTAATAGTTTATTTATCAGATTTAGCAGAATCGTTCAATGCAGAAATAGTAATTTGTGAACAATAATTTTAGAGGGTGCACAATAGCTGCACCCTCTTTCTTTTTTCTTTATATTTATTTAAAAATGTCTTCCACCTTTTGGTTTATCATCTTTGTTTTGATTCTCTTCTATTTTTTCGTTATTTGTTTCTATTTCATTTTTTCTGTCTTTGTAAATATCTTCTATATTGTTTGGTTTTTCTTCTGCTTTTGTTATGTTTTCAGTTTCATTTATTGCTGTTACTTCATTATTGTTCAAGCTGTTAAGCTTTCCTATTTTTACTAATAATTCTTGATACTTTTTATAATCTACTACTATATAGATTGATAGTCCTATTAATGCAACTATACAGAACATTAAGGCTCCAAAAACTGCTTTTTCTTGATTATTTGCATACCAAGTAGAAACTCCACCAAATATTCCTTTGAACCAATTTGATATTTTTCCTATTATTGTTGGTTCTGCATTTTTATTAAATTTTATTGTATATGTTTTTGTTTCTTCTTGTTCTGTTGGTTCTGCCCCTTCTTCTTGAGGTTCTATAGTAATTTTATTTTTAACTGTTATTGTAATTACATTCTCGCCATCTTTTAGTAAGTCTGCTCCGCTTATTTCTATTGTTGCTCCTTCTATATTGGCTAACGCTTCTATATCTAGATTTTTTACCCAATATTCTAAGGTTTCTATTGAGTATTCATATACATTAGATATAAATTCTGGTGTTAGTGGTATTTCTACTACTTCTCCATTTTGATTTGTATATTTTATAATTAGTTTTTCTAATGCAAGCTCTTTTCTTTGTCTTGTAGCTTTTATTACATAATCAGTTTTTGTTGTTCCGTCTTCTGCTGTTACTGATATTGTAATTGTATTTTCTCCTTCTTTTAGCTCTTCATATTCTGTTACTGAGACTGTTGCTTTTGAGTCTGTTGGAGTTGCTGTTATATTTAATTTTGTTACTTCATTTGGTACTGTAATTGCATATTCTTTTACATCTTTATTAAATTCTGGTGTAATTGCTCCTTCCGCTACACTCAAACTACTTAATGTGCTATCTGTTGATTTTTTTTCTTCTTTTGTTTCTGTTGGCTTTGTTGTGTTATTAGTATTTGGCTTTTTTGTTGTGTTTCCACCATTTGATGAACCACCGTTTGAACTTCCTCCTGTGCTTGGTTTAGGTGTTTCTGGTTCCGTTACGTTTATAGATCTTGAAGTTACTATTCCAGAAACGTACTGTCCATTTAAAACTGCATTTGAAGAACTAGAAATAGCAACATTTATTGTACCTGTAGTTGTAGGTGTAACAGTTATGCTTTTTGAGAAAGTTCTAGGATCTCCTGTCATTGATCCATCTACAATTCTAATTGTCCCGCTTGTTCCTGCCCCTGATATTGTTGCTGTCAAGTCAACAGTATTTACATTTGGAACACTAACTGTTATTTTTACACTTTGGCCTTTTTTAGGTGACGTTGGTGATACACTAATAGTAGTCGCTAATGATTTTTTTGATAGTATAATGATGCTTATAAAAATTAATAGTATTGATATTTTTTTCAATGTTTTCATTTAACTTTCTCCTTTAATTGTTTTTCAATATTATTTGTATTATATTATACATATCCATTGAGTCTATCTTTTTGTCGTGATTAGTGTCTATAGCTTTAAAGAACTCATTTTGAATAGTAATTTTATTAAGCATATGTTGTATAATATTATACATATCCATAGAATTGATTTTTCCATCTCCATCGCAATCGCCAAGTTTTACTATTGTATATTTCTCTACTCCGTCAATTTTTACTTTTGCCCCTGTTCCAACTAATGTATCTCCTGTTATTTCATTTCCGTTTTTGTCTACAATTACTGCATCACTATATTTTTTCTTTATTGTATTAGCTGTTGTTCCTGGTTCTGATGTAATTATATTGTTTTCGTCTGGTTCTGTTATATTATCATTTTTATTTGAACCTATTACAACTAAATATGTTTTAGAACCATCACTTGCTTCTCTTGCCATGTATCCTGTACCTCTTGGAGTTGAAACTTTATCCCAATAATATCCTCCTATTTTTGATGTAGCTCTTTCGGTTATTAATACTTGTGTTCCTTCACTTATTATTGCAATACTGCTTCCGTTTGGTTCATCTTTAAGTTTTAGTCCTCCATTTGCATTAATATATGCTAATTCTCCTGTTTCGCTGCTACTTATTGATGGACTTTTACATGGTGCAGATGGCATATTTGTATATAACGGAATTACAAATGTAAAGCTACTATCTAATAGTCCTGCATCTTTATAATATCCTTTTAGTATTGAACCTATACTTTGTGCATCAAATAGATTTTGTGCATATTGATTTACATAGTATGGTTTGTATGTAACATTAAATTTTTGATAGTATAGTGTGTCTTGTCCTCTGTTGATATATCTTTTTACTAATCCAATTCCACCCATTATTGCTTTTTTAGGTGTATCCCATCCTTGTGATTTTGCATAAGCTAGTCCATTTAATATTACTGCTTCTTCACCTTTTCCAGATGCTCCGACATTGAATAAGTTATAATAACCAACATATTGTCCTTTGTAGCCTTGACCTGAACATAATGCAGAAGCTCCGCTTCCTTGCTCTTGCAAAATTTTTCCTATAATATAAAATGGATTTATATTATAGTCTGGGTCGTTTGCTACTTCGTATATTGCATCTATAATTGATTGATTATTTAAATATGATATTTTACTTGCCATTTGTGCAACTTGGTCTTTTGTTATACTTTTGTCATTTGATAATTGTAAATATTGAAATAGATTTGCATCATTTAAAGAATTTCTTGGATCCATTACATGTTCTATTGCTTGTCTTGAAGCACAATACCATCTTCCTGTATCTTGTTCTTCTCTTCCACATATTGAACATATCCATTCATTTGAATAATTACTTGGTACAACATTTTTTATTGAGTCTGTATGGTTTTGATATTCGCTATTTATTGTTGCTTCCCAAGTTAATCCAGTTTCATATAATTTAAAAGTCCAATTTGGATGTGAAGCTACAAGTGCTTGTACTAGTGCTATATATCCTGGGTATTTTTGTTCAAAATCTGATGGTAAATTATTTGAATTTTTAGTGTATGTATATGTTGCTCCATAAGATATGTTTAAAGTTTGTGGTACAAAGCTAGCTGTTATATATATTAAAACAAAAAGAATTAAAACACATAAGATTTTTGTATTCAATTTACAAATTAAATTACGCTTTTGCATTTATATCTCCTCTTTCGTATATTCTAAAATTTATACATTTAAAGTATATCGTATTAAGAAATTCAAGTCAAGGAATTTAGGGAAAAATAAACTGGTATTTTGTGGCTTTTTGGTATATTTTAGATATAAGATACGTAAAAATCTTTGCTTCTTCTTATGCAATAAAATAAGAGCCATTCTTAAAATAGAATGACTCTTATTTTAATTAAGTACTAGTTACAGCATCCTCTGTTTCCGCAACCACAGTTTGTGAATAATAGTAAGAAGATTATTATAAAGAATAAGATTGAACAGTCATCTCCTCCACATCCACCAAACATTCCATTGTTACATCCACATCCACAATTTCTTTCATCTGGCATGTTACTTTACCTCCTTGTTTTATGTTATATGGTATAATATGCAGATTAAAGATTTTGTGTTACATTTTAATTTACTCTGTTTCTATTTTTATTTCTATGCTTCCTTTTTCTTCCATGTTGTCCATATTAGTTGCCTTTATTAAGCCTTCTGACAATGTATATAAATTATTATCTATATATATTATCCTTTCTACTTCTTTTGTATAATCATAATCCTTGTATTTGTCTGTTATTTGCATATGTGCAATTTTCCCTTTTAAAGTAAATCCATTTTCTAAGTCTAATCCATATACTATTGCACCTTGAAAGTTTATATTAGAATGATAACCTTCTCCTTCTGATATTGAAATTGGAAATGCTATTATATTTTTTTCTTTTGAAAACAACAGTGACTTGTGATTATATAATAATTCTGAATATGTTCCGCTATCTCCTATATTTGTTGAATACATTTCTTTTGGAGATGTTGGATTTGTTACATCAAATAATGCCATTTTCATTCCTGTAGTTACAACTCTTCCGTCTTCTTTGGTTTCGGTATTTTCTCCAAATCCTATTATGTGATTTTCATCATATGGATGCAAGTAAGTGCTATATCCTGGTATTTTTAGTTCTCCTAATAATATTGGATTTGTAGGCTCTGATAAGTCTATTACAAATAATGGATCTGTTTGGACAAAAGTAACCATATATGCTTTATTATCTAAAAATCTTACAGAATATATTTTTTCTCCTTTTGCTAAATTTTCTAAACTTCCAATCATTTTTAGGTTTTCATTTAATATATATAAGTTGTTTGTTCTATTTTCTTCTTTTAAATTTGTACTATTAGTTGTTGCTATTCTGAAATTTCCGTCTTTTTCATCCATAGAAAATTGATTTAACACTTCGCCTGGAACAGAACCTGTGCTAACATATTCTACTTTTGAGTTTTCTAATTTAAATTTATATATATATGTGTTTATATTGTAATTATCATAATATCCATATAATTTTTCATCTTTATATTCATATTTTACTTTTGCAACATATAAGTTGTTTTGGCTTGCATATACTTCTGTTCCTGCTCCTAAGTATGTTTCTATATTTGCAGGTTCATTATTGTTAATATTAAATCCTGCAATATTTAAAAATGTATTATCCCCGCTTTCTGGGAAATATGAAATATCTGAATATTCTATACATTTTGTTTCTTTAGAGCTTGCTGTATCTAAGTATTTTGGTTTATAGTCATTTTCGTTTAATTCTTCTTTGTCTTTTTCAAGCAATTCTGAATATATATATTTGTTTGACAATACATATACGTTTTCTCCAACCATTCTTGAAGATAAATAACTACCTTCTATTTGTATTTCTCTCTCCATTACAGGTTTGTTTTTATCCTCTATGTTATATACTTTTATATTTGTGTATTCATCTGAAGGATATATCATATCATCCATAACTGAATTTTCATTTATTTGGTCATTATACTCGTATTTTTGTTCCACAATTATTAACTTGTTTCCGTTAACAAAAATTTCTTTTGGTTGTGTTTGTTCTTTTTCATATTTAATTTCTGAAGTTATTTTCATGTTTGTTGGCTCTGTTGCATTTACAATAACTACCTTCTCTTCTGTTACGTAATAAATATATTCACCATCTGTTTTTACTATATCCGCTTCATCTACTCCTTCAACTTGATTGTTTGTTTTTGAATAATCATTGTTTTCTCTAGGCGTGCTATTTACTGAATCTTCTAGTAAGCTTACATTCTTTTGAGAGTCTTTATTTTCACTGCTTTGTTTTCTGACTATATTATATAAATTCTCAAAGCTTTCAACTTTAGGTAATCCATTTTCTTCTTTAACTTGCTTTATTGGGTCTGTTGTATTTTTATTATGGTTTATTGGGACTGCTATTGAAATTGCTATTATAAATACTATTGTTGCTAATGCAAAACTATATATTAGGTTTGGTTTCTTCTTTTTCTTTTTTGCATCTTTCATTTTTTGTAATGTATTGTTTTTTAAGTTTTCATCTGCATTTATTTCGTTAATTGCTTCTATATAATCTTTTTTACTCATTTTCTAGCCCTCCCTCTATATCCTGCTTTAGTCTTTGTCTTGCTCGTGCAAGTCTTGATTTTACTGTATTTTCGTTTACTCTAATAATCTTGCTAATTTGGTTTATTTTATAATTTTCGTAGTAATATAAATAGATTATTGTTCTATATTTTAGTGGTAATCTTTGAACGGCATAATATATGTCGTGTTTTTCTTTTGTTTCAAATGCTATATCTTCTTTTAGCTCAGATGTATTTTTTAAAAAGCCTGATTTTAGTAAGTTTTTGCTACAGTTTATTGTAACTCTAATAAGCCATGCTTTTTCATGTTCTTCATTTTCAAACTTTGGCATTTTTTGTGCTAATTTCAAAAAAACTTCTTGATAAATATCTTCACTATTTTCTTTTGAATTTGTCCTTGTTAAAGCTAATCTATATACCATATTAGAATATTTATTTATAACATTTTCTAAATATTGTTCTTGGTTTGTATATTCCATTTATATCACCTTTATAAATAATACCATATAATTGCAAAAAAAGTTGCATATTTTTTACTTTTTTAGAAAATTTTCTATTATATGAAAAAAGACTCTATTTTTATAGAGTCTTTAAAGTTTATTTTTTTATGCATTTACTGTTTCTTTTTTTGCAGATTTTTTTGTAGTTTTTTTTGTTTTTTCTTTTTTTGGTTTATCTTCTTCTGATTTTTCTGTTGGTAAGCAAAGATTTAATATTATACCAACTATTGCTGCTAAACTCATTCCTGATATTGTTACTGCTAGGTCTCCACTTACTATTGATATTGTTGCTCCACCTAATCCTAAAACTAGCATTGCAGATGCAACTATTACATTTTTTGTATTGTTAAAGTCAACTTGGTTTTGTATTAAAACTTTTAATCCGTTAACTGATATAAATCCATATAGAAGTAAAGATACTCCACCTAAAACTGCATTTGGTATTGTAGATATTAGTGCTGTAAATTTAGTAAAGAAGCCTAATACTATTGCAATTACTGCTGCTAATCCTATTACCCAAACTGATGCTACTTTTGTCATTCCTACTACTGATGTATTTTCTCCATAAGTTGTGTTTGCAGGTCCTCCTATTGCTCCTGCTACAAATGTTGCAATTCCGTCTCCCAATAATGTTCTATCTAATCCTGGATCTTTTAATAAATCTCTATTCATTATTGCACTTAATGCTGTATGGTCACCTATGTGCTCTGCTATTGTAACTAATGCTATTGGTGCTATTGTAAGTATTGCAGAGAAGTTTGGTGTATAACTTACAAATGGTATTAAGAAGTTTGGTACTCCCACAATTGCAGCTTCTGTTATTGGTGTGAAGTCAACAATTCCTACTGCAACCCCTGCTAGATATCCTGCTACTATTCCTATTAAGAATGGTATTACTTTTAAAAATCCTTTTGCTGCTACTGCAACTATTGCTGTAGTTAAAAACGCAACTAATGCAACTACTATTGGTTGCCATTCTAGTGCAGCTCCACTTGATAATCCTATTTGACTTATTGCTGATGGCGCAAGTCCTAATCCTATAATCATTATCATTGGTCCTATTACTACTGGTGGTAATAATTTATCTAACCAGTTTTTTCCTATAAGTTTAATAATTATTGCAAATATTACATAAATTAATCCTACTGCCATAATTCCTGTCATTGCTCCAGAAACTCCACCTTTTAGGTATGCTGCAGTAATTGGTGCAATAAATGCAAATGAGCTTCCTAAATATACTGGTGATTTTCCTTTTGTACATAGTATGTAAATTAATGTTCCTATTCCTGATGCAACTAATGTAACTGGTATTGTAAGTACTTCTGCTCCTGCTGCTGAATTAACTAGTATTGGAACTAGTATTGTTGCCCCAAACATAGCAAAGACATGTTGAAGTGCAAGTATTATCCATTTTCCAATGCTTGGTTTTTCATTAACGTCTAAAATTAAATTGCTTTTTTTCTCCATCTTTTTCCTCCTATATATTTTTTATTTTAAGTGCAAAAAAAACACTAAAATTATTATTTTAGTGAATTACTATACTTATAAAATTAAATAAAAATACTAAATAAACCAAAAATACAGTTGTTTTTGAGTACTTCTTATTTAATTCAGTATTTAATATTTTCATCATTTTTTTACACCCTGCGAAAAATGATACTATATTAATAATATTTTTGCAAGTCTTTTTTTGATTTTTTTTAATTTTTTATGATATTTTTCCCTATAAGTTGGCACAAATTTGCCAAACTTAAAGGATTCTAATATCAAAATTGTGTTCCCAATATTAGTTTTATACTCTATAGCATAAATATGTATTTTTGCTTGTATAAACCTTTTGTTTTTTTATATTATTTTTTTCTTTTTTCAAATCTTTTATTTCTTGTTGGTTTTTCTCCAACTCTATCATCAATCTTTGAATTGCTAAATTTATTTCTTCTGCACTTATATATGTGTAACTTTTTATGCTTGGTTCTGTTATTACCGCATTATTTAATATTTCTGTTGCCTCTTCTATACTCATAGTAAAATCCCTCCTTATGCATTTGTATAGAAAAGTTTACTTTTTTATCATTTGTTTTTTTGTCAAGCTATCCCTCCTAGTGAATTTATTTTTGGAACACAGGTTTTTTATTATAATACTTTAATACAACTATTGCAAGGAAAATTTTTATTAAATTTTAAAAACAGAAAAAGAACTAATGGGTTTATCCCATTAGTTCTTTTTTTCATTTTTTGTTGGCGGAGTGAGTGGGATTCGAACCCACGGGCCAGTTTTCACTGACTAACTGTTTTCGAGACAGCCTCGTTATGACCACTTCGATATCACTCCATACATTTATAATATATCAAATTTCTCAAAATATCTATAACTTTTTTTATTTTTTTGCATATTATATTTTAGGTGATAATTATGTATAAAATTGTAACAAATATTTTCGAAAGAAAACTTTATTACAAAAATACTGTTGTACTTAAATATAAAATTGAATATCCTCAAATTTTAGGGAATAGTTCTGGTATACATAGATTCAACAGGTTTAATTTTATAAAAGCAGTTAAATTAAAACAGTATTCTGAAAAAAATTTATTTAAAGAAGCAAAAGAATTATATGATTTTAACATGAATAATGGTTATCCTGTAATGGTATATGAAATAGTTTCAGGTTTTACTATAACCTTAAACAAAAGTCCTTTAGTAAGCATATATTCTGATGATTACATGTTCACTGGTGGAGCTCATGGAACCACTACTCGCACATCTCAAAATTGGAATATTCAGACTGGCAATCAAATAAATTTAAATGAATTGTTTGATTGCAATTGTGATTATGTTTTGTATATTTTAAAAGATATAAATAATCAAATAGAAGAACAAATTGCAAATGGAACCAACTATTATTTTGATAATTATTGTAATTTGGTTTTGAATAGCATTGATTTAAATAGTTTTTATTTGGATAATAAATATGTAAATATTTATTATCAGCAATATGATATAGCACCTTATTCTAGCGGAATACCTACATTTCAAATAACAAGTTTGCCATATAGGGTTAATTAGAATGAATTGGGGAAAAAGGGGTCAGACCCCTTTTCCCCCAATTCGTTTAATTATTTTTATCTTTATATACTTTAATTATATCTTTTAAACTCATTTTTGTTCCATAGTTTAGTATTGCATTTGAATATATTTTTATTGTTACTTTTGCTATTACTAGTATTGTTACAATTAATATTGCTATTGATATTAATACATCTGTTGGTTTTGCAAGCCCCATCATTATTCTAAATGGCATACAAAATGGTGATGATATTGGGAATAATGATGCAAATATGTTCATTTCACTAGTAGGGTTCATCATTGTAAAGTATGATAGATAAAATCCTATTACTGCAAGCATTGCAACTGGTCCATTTGCTGATTGTATGTCTTCTGGTTTACTTACTGTTGAACCTGTTAATGCATATAGTAATGCATATGCAAAATACCCAAGTATAAAGTATATAATTGTAACTATTCCTAAATATGGTGTTATTGCTGACATATCTAATACTTGTTCTATCATTCCTGGTTCTAAAAATACTTTTGCACTAATTAATGCAGTTCCAACTAGTAGAATCATTTGTAATAATCCAACTATGCCTATTCCTATTGTTTTTCCAAGTACAATAGTTTTTGGTGATGTTGATGTTACAAGTGTTTCTATAATTTTTGATGTTTTTTCTGTTGTAATAGAGCTTGATACTTGATATGCACAGAAATATATAGCATAAAATAGTACTATTGAAAGTAGCATCATTGCAAATACATTTCCATTGGCTTTTTCATCTGTTTGTTCCAATGAAAATTCAAAATTTGGTGTTATTGATTTTAATTGCTCCTCTGTTAATCCTAATTTGCTTATTTGTATATTGGTATATAAAGTATTTATTGTAGAAATTATGTCTTCTGGTACTTCTTCCATCATTGTTGCATCTTTTACAATATATTTAATTTTTATGTTTTCTTCTTGCTTTTCAACAAATATTGCAGATTCAATTTCTTCACTTTGTATTTTTTCTTTTACTTCATCATATTTTAGTTTTGCTATTTCTATTTCATAACCTGTATCTAATTTTTTTAGGCTTTCTAAAGCTCCTTCAAAAACATTACTCTCATCAACTATAAGTAGTTTATCTACTGTGTCTTCTCCTTTAATTGATTTTAATATTTTTGGAACATTAAATCCTACAATTATCATTACTAAAAATATTATAGTTGAAATTATGAAAGATTTTCTTTTAACCATATCTTTCATTGTAAATTTCATTACTGTAAATAAATCCTTCATATTTTACTCACCTACCTTTTCTATAAAAATGTCGTTCAATGTTGGTTTTGTTATTTCAAATTTATTAATTGTTTTTTTATCTTTTACCAATTCATTTAAAAGGTTATGTGCTTGTTCTTCATTATCAATTTTTACTGTATATTCATTATTTTTTTCGTTTTCTATTTCTAGTCCCAATTTAGCAATGGTTTCTGCTATTGATTCATTTGCTTCTATTTGTACTCTATTTGCAGGATATTGGTCTTTTATTTCTCTTAAATTTCCTTGTAATACAGTTTTTCCTTTATTTAAAATTAAAATGTCGCTACAGAATTCTTCTATTGTTGACATTTGATGTGCAGACATTATTACATATTTTCCTTCTTTTACTAAATCAATTATTATATTTTTTAATAATTCTGTATTTACTGGATCCAATCCACTAAATGGCTCATCTAATACAACTAACTCTGGATTATGTATTACAGAAGTCATAAATTGGATTTTTTGTTGATTTCCTTTTGATAATTTTTCTGCTGGCATTTGCATATATTCTTCTACCTTTAATTTCTTTGCCCAATTACTTATTGCAGCATCCGCTTCTTGTTTTTTCATTCCTTTTAATTCTGCAAAATACATTAGTTGATCATATATTTTTACTTTAGGATATACTCCTCTTTCTTCTGGAAGGTATCCAAAGTTAACTGATTTTCTATCAACTTTTTTTCCATTCCATGTTATTTCTCCATTATCTTTTTTTATTATTCCAAGTAGCATTCTTATTGTTGTGGTTTTTCCTGCTCCATTAGTTCCTAAAAGTCCAAAAACTCCCGGTTTATCTAATGCAAACGAAATACCATCAACCGCTTTTTTTCCAACAAATGTTTTAGAAACATTTTCTAAAATTAGTCCTGTCTTCATTCTTTATCCCCTTTCGTTTTTTATTGCTCTTATAATATCACTTTCAATGATATTTGCAAATATAATAAAAAAATTCTCTTATTACATTCTCAATTAGCACGGTATAAAAATATCAAATTTCTTAAAAAAAGTATACAAACTATTAGTTGAGTTTAAGCAAAACTTACTTAAAAAACGGAAAAAGGAGGCTATTAGTCTCCTTTTTCCCTCGGTCTCTATTTTGTTTTAGTTCTGCATAGTATGATTGTTCCTGTAGCAATTACTGATATTATTGTAACTATTGCTTTTCTATTTGTATATACCTTAAAGTATTGAATTTTCTAGGTGTTAGTGCTATAATTAATAAGATTTTCTCGAGTTGTAGCGAGATTTAATTACTACAACAATGATTGCAGGAGGATTTATGCATTACTCACTTACATTCCGGTTTCATCAGGATTTAATACCAATGCTTCGATTGCTTTTGGTATGTGCTGGACTTGTAATTGTATCAATTATAGTATTATACTTAATTGATGTAATTATATCTCTAGTAGGAAAAAATAAGAAAAAAAGATTTGCTAAATCATGTTATGCAAATTTAAAGAATTCATATCATACCCTGATGACTGCAAAGGAAATGTATAAAAATGCTGAAACTTTAACTGACTCAATGGAAAAACTTAAGAAAAAGAGTGAGATTATTGATTTGTATAATGAATCTTTAAGAGTTCTTAGAAATTCATCTAATTATCAATATTCCTTCTTACTTTCCAAAGAATGTCAAGTTGAGGTTAAGAAGTTTAAAGAGTCCTCTAACTATTCTCTCACTTGAGAATAGTAAAGCCCTTGAATACTCAAGGGCTTTTACTTATTTATAATTATATCCTATTTTACTATGTATTTCCTTATGGCAATTAGAACATACTAAAATGCATTTTAATGCTTCTTTTTTATATTCTCTCCATGACATTACCTGATCCTAATTTAAAGTCTTTTTCTTTTGGGTCTTCATGGTGAAACTCCAGAGCATCAACACATTTATTATAACCACATATACTGCATTTTCCACCCAACAACTTTATCGCTTGCAATTTCATACTTCTTCTTAAAATAGTTTTTTGATGTTTTCTTGTATCATTATTGCTTCTTGTTGATTCTCCACTACAATTATAGCAATATAATCTTGATTTAGACTCTGTTTCAAATTCTTTATCACATATTTCACATAATTTTTTCATCAAAATCACCATAAATATTATATAGCATTAGCAATTTTAAAACAAGTGTTTGTACTCAAATGTAAAATAAAAAAGTCCATTTAAAAATAGACTTTTTTATTTTGGCTCCCCGTGTTGGACTCGAACCAACGACCTATCGGTTACTTTACTACATTAACTTTCATTAACATTGCATCACACAATTTGTAGTCTGGACTTTATCTTTACCATGTCTTTCGATTTAGGTAGGTGGTGTAAAGTCTCTACACATAGCTTTCGCCTTGCTCGGTATTGTCGTATAACTTAAAGTTATTTACGAGTTTCACCGACTTAGCCACCTTATCATTTATAGATTTCTCTATAAAGCTGCTAACATTCAACAGCCGAGCGCTCTACCAACTGAGCTAACGGGGAATATATATAAAATCTGGCAACGACTTATCTTTCCAGCAGGGTAACCCGCAAGTATTTTCAGCACTGACAAGCTTAACTTCTGTGTTCGGGATGGGAACAGGTGGATCCTCGTCGTAATTGTCACCAGAAAATTGTTAACTTTTTAATGTACTATTTTGAGTACGTTTTGTATTATAATATATTATTTTCTATTTTGCAATATATAATACAAATTTTTTTAAATTTTTAGCACACTGAAAAATATACAGATAAAGAATTGATAATCTTGATTACACCGTAT